>OOAK01000190.1_pt1 | contig 66832 bp, 56 predicted proteins | sample 1671811 | NCBI WGS metagenome assembly OOAK01 (sample SAMN06348195, study PRJEB24527) | human gut metagenome | biome: human gut; feature: ankylosing spondylitis patient; material: feces | host: Homo sapiens | place: China | collected 2015-10 | reverse complement strand
GGATGCCATCGAGTAACAAAGTCAGAAAAGTCACCTCCGAGAACTATCCTACAGACGCAGGGCGCGAGGGTGAAGCGATTTTCCGCCGTGTGTATGCTCTTGCCGGAAGTAAACTCCCCATCAAGCGGCTATGGATCAGCAGCATGGAGGATGCCGCTATCCAGCAGGGCTTTGAAAACCTGAAAGATGGTGCGGCCTACGACAACCTGTTTGCAGCGTCCGAGTGCAGGGCAAAAGCAGACTGGCTGATCGGCATGAACGGAACCCGCGCTTTTACAAAAAAGTACGGCAGAAAGCAGACCATTGGCCGGGTGCAGACCCCGACGCTGGCGATGCTGGCCGAACGGCAGGCCAAAATCCAGAACTTTGTAAAAGAGCCCTATTATAAAGTGGAACTGTCCGGTGCGGGTGTCGTGGCGGCATCGGAACAGATGGCGCAGGAGCAGGATGCCGATACCATGCAGGCTGCTTGTGATGGACAGTGCGCCGTGGTTGGCAGCATCGAACGCAAGAGGGTAGAAAAGAAGCCCCCGAAGCTGTATGACCTGACGACCTTGCAGCGAGAAGCAAACCGTTATTACGGTATGACTGCCAGCCAGACCTTGCAGGCATTGCAGGAATTGTACGAAGAAAAGCTGGTGACATACCCCAGAACGGACAGCCAGTTTGTGACCGAGGATATGAGAACGACAGTGGAATCCCTGGTGCTGGCTCTGGATGGCCAGACTGTGGATGTGAGCTGCGTTATCAACAACAGCAAGGTCACAGACCATCATGCAATCCTGCCGACCATGCAGAGCGTAAAATGTAGCAAGGAAAAACTGTCCGAAACCAAACAGAGGATTCTTTCACTCATTATCTGGAAACTGCTGCTGGCCGTGCAGCCGCCGTTCATCTATGAGGATGTGCTGGTGACGGTATGCTGTCAGGGACAGAATTTTACAGCAAAGTATAAGGAAATTTTGCAGCCCGGATATACGGCAAAGCCTGTTCCGTTCGTAGAGCCGGAAAAGGACAAGGTTGTGCCGCTTCCGAAAAAGATGGAGCAAGGAATGGTTCTTCCGGTGGTACGGGCAGAGAAAAAGCAGGGCTTTACTTCACCGCCGAAAGTCTACACCGAAGATACCCTGCTGTCGGCCATGGAAACCGCAGGCAACAAGGCATTTGAAAAGGACACGGAGAAGAAAGGTCTGGGAACCCCTGCAACGCGCGCTGCGATTCTGGAGAAACTGGTATCCGCCGGCTATGTGCAGCGTAAAGGCAAGCAGATGATTCCCACGGAGGACGGTGTGGCCGCGATCCGCAATATCCCGGACTACCTGAAATCTGCCAGTATGACAGCCGAATGGGAAAATGACCTGCTGCGGATGGAGCGCGGCGAGATCAAGCCCTATGATTTTATGCAGGGCATCCACGGATTGCTCGATAAGATGTTGGCTGACCTCCGGCAGATTCCTACCGTCGCGGCAGCTCCCAATCATAATAAGGTAAGCGTAGGAAGCTGCCCGGTCTGCGGAAACCCTGTACATGAGAGTAAGCTCAGCTTTTGTTGTGCAGACCGCAGCTGCAAATTCGCCCTTTGGAAAGAAAGCAGATACTTGTCCAACATGAGAAAAACGCTGGACAAGAAGATGGCGGTAGACCTTTTGAAGAAAGGCCGCACCCATGTAAAAGACTTTTATTCCGCGAAAAAAGATAAGACATTCGCCGCTGACCTTGTGATGCGCGTCGAAGAGGGCCGTGCACAGTACAGTCTGGAATTTCCCAAAACACCGATGAAAACGAAAACGTAAAGGAGGTTTGACCCTTGCCACAGATTAACGATATTCGAGAATTGGCGCAGCAGAACGCCCGGTATGTCAGTAACTCGCCACAGGACTGGATGAGTTATCTGGATGTGGCGGCGCGGCTGTACCGCTATTCGTTCACCGATACGCTCCTGATCCACGCGCAGCGGCCCGATGCAACCGCCTGCGCAGAAATGGAACTCTGGAATCAGAAAATGAGCCGATGGGTCAACCGTGGCGCAAAAGGCATCGCGCTTCTGGATGATACCGGACCGCGTACCAGGCTGCGGTATGTGTTCGATATTGCTGACACCCATCTGGTGCGCGGCAGCAGAACACCACTCTTATGGAATCTGGACAGCCACGAGCATGAGCAGACGATTTTAGACCATCTGGCAGACACCTACGGCCTGTCGCAGACAGACAGCATGAATACTGCCCTGATGGAACTGGCACAGCAGCTGACCGCCGACAATCTGGATGAAGCGATGGACGGTCTGGCCTATGAGGTGGCGGATACGTTTCTGGAAGAACTGGACGAAGATAACATCCGCGTCCGCTTCCGGGAACTGATGACCAACAGTATTTTCTATACGCTTTCTCGCCGCTGCGGGCAGGAGCCTATGGATGTGCTGGACGATGATGACTTTATCCGCATCGTGGATTTCAACAAGCTGCCGGTGCTGTCGTTCCTTGGAAACGCGGTTTCCGAACAGTGCGAAGCGGTTCTTTTTGACATTGGCCGAGAGATGCGGAAAATTTACAAAAAAGAAATCACGCAGCAGCTTGAAAAATCCGTTGACAGCTTGTATAATACCAATACGGACTTTAACACATTAAAGCACGAAACTGAAGAAAACACGACCAAAGGAGGACAAGAAAATGGAGTTGACGTATTACCGCAAGGGAGATTATCTGTTCCCGAATCTGGCCGTGAAGGACGAGCCGCAGACCATCGGGAAGTACGGGATGCTGCGCAGGATGTACCTGAAAGAGAACCGCAAGAACTGGTATCAGAGTATGCTGATGAGCGGCAAGCTGAACCAGCATCTGGCGCAGATCGAGGAAGCAGCGGAGAGTCGGGTGGAAACCCTGCTGGACAGCCTGAACGAGAAGTTTCCGGCACCAAGCAAGGAGAAGGACCCGCTGGCATGGGTGGCACACCAGAACAGCCTGACGGCGATGGCAGAAGAGATCGTCTTGAAAGAATTGGTGTACAATTAACTGAAACAACAACGGAACAGGATTTGAGCGAAGCAGAGGAAGAAATTGCCTCTGCTTTTTCTTTGCCTGATCTGCCGACCGTGGAACAGCAGATCCGTGCCATCGAAGAACCGATCCGGGCGCGGTATGCGGACGAGATTGCACTTGATTCCGAAGTAGTCGATGAAATCCTGCGCACGGGCAGCAACCGCAGCAAGGGTCAGCTGCGCTTGATCTACAATTTCATGGTCGAGAAAACCCCGGAAGAATACACGGAGTGCGTGAAAAACGAATACGGCACGGGAGGAAAAGGCTTTGAAATTGACGGCGCAAAGTATGCGGTCTGGTTCGATGATCTGGGGCTGCGCATTGCGGCAGGTGACACGGCAAAGGGCGGTACGATTGTCAATGCGTTTCTTTCGTGGGAGAATGTCAGCAACCGTATCCATGAACTGCTCCGGCAGGGCGAGTACGCACCGCAGGCAGTTCTGGATGCTGCACGGCAGAATGCTTTACAGGAACACGCGCAGACATTGGCTTATATGGAGCGTGATTTAGCCGATGGCGTTGCCGAAGCAGTGTTTCAGGATACAGAAATCTTCAGGGGCGGTTTCCCGGAACTGACAGACAGGCTGGCAGACTTGCTGGATGACACGGATTTTCTGACCGATCTCAATGAGAGATTGTCCGCGCTGGGAGAAGCCTACGTCGAAGATAAAGACCTGATGCGGATGCACTTTTATAAGCCGGATAAAGTAGCGGCTCTGTTCCAGCAGTTTGCGAAAACCTATCAGAACTACTCGGCGCGGGATGGTTTTCACTGGAATGAGTACAAACGATTCATCACGGAAGATGAAATCAATGGGTATTTTACGCGGGGCAGCAATTATTCGGACAGTCGGCTGGCAATCTATTCGTTTTTCCTGAATCATGAGGACAAAAAAGTGCGGGCTGACTTCCTGAAAGACCATTACGGGATCGGCGGCAGTAGCCATGCACTCTGTGGGGCAGACGATTCTCACGAAGATCACGATGGCAGGGGCATTGCGTTGGAGCGTGGCTCATACGGAAACCCGTATGCCAGCGTTCATCTGAACTGGAATCAGGCTGCAGGCCGAATTGACCGGCTTATCCGTGCCAGTGAGTATTTGAAACCGGCAGACTACTCCCGGATGCCTGCTTATGAGCGCGAGCGGATGGCAATGCGGGTGATGGGCTTCTATCATCACCTGCCGAACGAAGTGGAACGGCCTTATCCGCAAGACCTTTACCATGAAGAAGGCCGAAAGGCTCTCGTTGAAAAGCTGGAAGCCCCTGAACAGGCGGTGGAACTGCTGGAGCAGATGGACAATGCATTGCTGTCCGTGCCGCTGGATTCCAAAGAATATGAGCGTAAGGCAGAATCCCTCTCTATCCTGCACCAATATGTCGAGGGAACGTACACGATTTTCCCGGAAAAGAAGAGGGCTGTTGAGATTGCGGTTCCTGAACAGGGGCAGATGTCCATGTTTGACTTCATGGAGCAGGAGCCGCAATCGAAAGAGCAGTCAACCGCCGCAGCGGTTGAGAAACCCCAAAAGGCAAAAGTCGTTGCGCGGTATCAGTCAACGGTGATGATGCAGGAGGGATATATCGAGGATATTGCAATTCTGCAATATCCTGATGGCAAGTTCTATAACCATTATAACTATGACGAAGAAAAGGGCACGGGTGCTGCAGAAACAGGGCCGTTTAACAGTCTGAATGATGCAAAGTCTGTCATTCGTCAAACGAGAGAAGATGCAAAAGCAGTAGAATCGTTTGAAAATCAGCCTAAGCAAACGTACAGCAGAGAAAACGGCAGTTTTCTGTATCTGGAAAACGACCATCTGTACCGCGTTGAGCGTTCTAATGCCTACGACGTTTATCTGAAAGATATGGAAAATTCGGCGGTGGCTGGCCGGGTCATTCCGTTACCGTCATATAGCGAAACGCTGGCGAAGAATCCGCTGAACGATTTCCTGAAACTGGATGCAGACCGTACCCAGAAAGACAGCCGCAGCATCTATAAAGAATGTCTGTACACGCTGTTGGAAAAGGTAGAGCGCAGCGAAATCTATCCGCTGCTGCGCGACCACGATACCACCGAGGAAGAAGCAGAAGATCTGATCCGTGAGAAAATCGAGGATTTGTTTGCTTCTGGCGAGGTGGAAAATGCTGCTTACTCCGAGGCTATCGACACATGGGCGCACTTTGGAGAGTGGATTCAGGAAGATATTTTCCAGCGCACCTATCAGGACGTTATTACGGACAGACGGGATGCCGTTGCTCTGTATCAGGATAGCAAGGACGCACCGCAGTGGGTGCGCGGCATGATGGTTCCGTATGCAGCGGAAGAAAAGGCTGTTGAGCCGACCTTGCAGCCCCTGACGATGGATGCTGCCAACGAGTATAACGCTCTGAAAGAGCGTTACCCGGATGCTCTGGTCGGCTATGAGCAGTACGGAAACTTTGAGTTCTACGGCGAGGATGCAAAGCGCGTTTCAGAACTTCTTGGCAGCAAGCTGTTGGAAAAGGAAACCGCACTCGGCAAGGTTGAGGTATCTGGTTTCCCGCGTGAGCAGTGGGTTTTACAGGCAATGAAGCTCTGGAAGCAGGGCGAGAATGTTTATCTATCCGGCCAGCAGGAAGATGGAACCCATGCGCAGACAAAGTATTTCCGCAGGGAGGAATATCTGCCAGTCAATACCATTATTGAACTGGACGATAGAGAGTTCCGTGTGGATTCGGTCAATTTTGAACAGGGAACGGTCAGCTTGCAGGACATGACCCTTGCGAAAGAAGCCCGGTATCCGATCTTCCGAACGGAACCGCTGGAGTACATTCGGCATTTATATGAACAGGCAGATATGCCGCTGGAAGAAGCGGTAGAAGCTACCGTCTTTGCGGCCCTGCACAATGCAGGCGTGGCCTACGAGGATTTTTCCCCGGAGCAGATGGATGTAATCTATTCGGTGGCAGAATCGGGCGGAGAGTTGGAAGATTTGCTCAATCCTGAGTTTCCGCCGGAACAGATGCAGCTGATCGCAGATGTGCAGAACCGAACGGATGCCATTAGCCGCGCAGCGGCAGAGGAAGCCCTTGAACCGCTGACGCAGCAGCCTATGACCCCGGCAGAGGTCAACCATGCAAGGCGGCAGCACAATCTTCCGCTGGACAGTGAAGCAGAAACAGAACAGCCTGTACAGCCTAAACAGGAACCTATGAACTTCCGTATTACGGACGATGATCTCGGCGCAGGAGGGCCGAAAACAAAGTATAAAGCCAATGTGGAAGCGATTCGACTGCTGAAAACGCTGGATGCAGAGCAACGGCAGGCTAACGCAAAGGAGCAGGAGATTCTTTCCCGGTATGTGGGATGGGGCGGCATTCCGCAGGCGTTCGATGAAAGCAATGCGGAGTGGTCGAAAGAGTATGGCGAACTACAGTCCCTGCTCACGGCAGATGAGTATAAGGAAGCCCGCGCCAGTACCTTGAATGCGTTTTACACTTCTCCTACGGTCATCAAGGCAATGTATGAAGCCCTGGGCAATATGGGATTGTCCAAAGGCAATGTGCTGGAACCGTCCTGTGGTGTCGGCAATTTCATGGGTCTGGTGCCGGACAGCATGGAGAAGATTCGGATGTACGGCGTGGAGCTGGATAGCATTTCGGGCCGCATTGCACAGCAGTTGTACCAGAAAAACAAGATTGCGGTGCAAGGCTTTGAAACAATGCAGTTCCCGGACAGCTTCTTTGACTGTGTTGTGGGTAACGTACCCTTCGGCAATTACAAAGTGCCGGATAAGCGGTATGACCGCCACAATTTCCTCATCCACGATTATTTTATCGCCAAGAGCCTTGACCTTGTGCGTCCGGGCGGTGTGATAGCGGTGGTAACGTCCAGTGGTACGATGGATAAGAAGGATTCCTCTGTCCGTGAGTACCTTGCCAACCGTGCCGATCTGGTAGGTGCGATTCGTCTGCCGAACAATGCGTTCCAGCGCAATGCCAACACGGGCGTGGTTGCTGACATTCTGTTCTTGCAGAAGCGTGACCGTGCAGCGGTGGAGCGGGCAGAATGGGTGGATCTCGGTGAAACGCCGGAAGGATATTCCATCAACCAGTATTTTGCAAAGCATCCTGAGATGGTGCTGGGCGAGATCACCACGGAAAGCACCCAGTACGGCAAGCAGGAAACTACGGTCAAGCCCATCGAAGGCGCAGACCTTGCCAAGCAGTTAAAAGAGGCGGTCGGCAACATCCATGCCACCATCACGGAGCCGGAAATTTCCGACGATGAGCTGGATGTGCAGGAAGAACCCATCCCGGCAGACCCCAGCGTGAAGAATTTCAGCTTCACGAACGTGGATGGACAGATTTACTACCGTGAAAATTCTTTCATGAACAAGGTGGAACTGCCTGCCGTTACTGCAGAGCGGGTGCTGGGCATGATCGCTTTGCGGGGAACCACCCGGAAGCTGTTAGATTGTCAGCTGCATGATGGTTCAGATGCGGAAGTACAGCTTTTGCAAAATGAACTGAAACGGCAGTACACCGCATTTAAGGCGCAGTATGGCCTTATCAACAGCACGGCCAACAAGCGAGCGTTCCGACAGGACAGCAGCTATTGTCTGCTGGCATCACTGGAAATTCTGGATGAGGAGAAGAATCTCAAACGGCTGGCCGATATTTTCACCAAGCGTACAATCCGCAAGCCGGAGCCTGTTACCTCGGTAGACACGCCCAGTGAAGCCCTGGCACTTTCCATTGGAGAAAAAGCAAAGGTGGATGTGCCGTTTATGGTGCAGCTCTGCGGTAAACCGGAACAGGAGATTACGGATGAACTGGCAGGTGCGATTTTCCGAAACCCTGTGACACAGCAGTGGGAAACCTCGGATGAATACCTGTCCGGCAATGTTCGTGAAAAACTGGCCACAGCAGAAACCTTTGCTACAAACCATGCAGAGTATCAGACCAATGTGGACTACCTGAAACGGGTACAGCCCAAGGATTTGGATGCTTCAGAAATTGAAGTACGGCTGGGTGCGAACTGGGTGAAGCCGGAGTACATCACGCAGTTTATGAAGGAAGTGTTCAAAACACCGAACTACTATGCTGGGATTGACATTAAGGCAACCTATTCCGAAATTTCTGGTGCATGGAACATTTCGGGCAAGTCGCTGGATCGCGGCAATCCGCTTGTCACCAACACTTACGGAACCCTGCGCGTCAACGGCTATAAGCTGCTGGAAGATGCGCTGAATCTCCGCGATACCAAAATCTACGATACGATTCACGATGCGGATGGCGACCACCGTGTGCTGAATAAGCAGGAAACCATGCTTGCACAGCAGGCGCAGGAATCCATTCGGGAAGCGTTCAAGCAGTGGATTTTCAAGGATTTAGACCGCCGCGAGGATTTGTGTGCGACCTATAATCGGATTTTCAATGCGATTCGTCCCCGTGAGTACGATGGCAGTCATATTCGTTTTGAGGGTATGACTCCGGAAATCTCTCTGATGCCGCACCAGAAAAATGCCGTGGCGCACATTCTGTACGGTAACAATACGCTGCTGGCTCATTGCGTGGGTGCAGGCAAGACCTTCCAGATGATTGCTGCCGGCATGGAGAGCCGCAGACTGGGCTTATCGCAGAAAAACCTCTATGTGGTACCGAATCACCTCACGGAGCAGTGGGGCGCAGATTTCCTGCGGCTCTATCCCAATGCCAATGTGCTGGTGGCAACGAAAAAGGATTTTGAACCCAGCAATCGAAAGCAGTTCTGCTCCCGGATCGCAACCGGCGATTACGATGCCATCGTGATCGGTCATTCGCAGTTTGAGCGTGTGCCGCTCTCCCCGGAACGACAGAAAGCTATTGTAGAGCGTCAGATCGATGACATTGCGCTGGCCTTGGCAGATGCCCGGAGTGAGGACAGCCGCAGTTTTACGGTCAAGCAGATGGAAAAAACAAAGAAAACGCTGGAAGCAAAGCTGCAAAAGCTGAACGACCAGACGAGAAAGGATGATGTGGTTACATTTGAGGAACTGGGTGTTGACCGCCTGTTTGTGGACGAGTCGCATTTCTATAAAAATATGTTCCTCTACACAAAAATGCGAAATATTGCAGGTATCGCCCAGACCGATGCACAGAAATCCAGCGATATGTTTGCAAAGTGTCAGTATCTGGACGAACTGACAGGCGGCAAGGGCGTGACCTTTGCAACCGGAACCCCGGTCAGCAATTCGATGGTGGAGCTGTACACCATTATGCGGTATCTCCAGTATGACACCCTGCAGAAGATGGGACTGAGCCACTTCGATGATTGGGCGGCATCCTTCGGTGAAACCGTCACGGCAATCGAGCTTTCCCCGGAGGGAACGGGCTACCGTGCGAAAACACGTTTTGCCCGGTTCTTCAATCTGCCGGAGCTGATTTCTCTGTTCAAGGAGTCGGCAGATGTGCAGACGGCGGATATGCTGAACCTGCCTGTGCCGAAAGCGGAGTACATCAACGAAGTGCTGAAACCGAGTGAAACACAGGAAGAAATGGTAAGTTCTTTTGCAGACCGTGCCGAGGCTGTGCGCAATGGAAATGTGAATCCCAGATTTGATAATATGCTCAAGATCACCAACGATGGAAGAAAACTGGCACTCGACCAGCGGCTTATGAACGAGATGCTGCCGGATGAGCCGGAGAGTAAAGTGAATCGCTGTGTGGACAATGCGTTCAAGGTCTGGGAAGAATCTGCGCCGGACAAGGGAACACAGTTGATCTTCTGTGACTTATCGACACCAAAAGCCGATGGCACATTCAATGTTTATGATGATGTGCGGGAGAAGCTGGTGGCGAGAGGTGTTCCCCGTGAAGAAGTGGCGTTCATTCACGAGTACAACACCGAAACGAAAAAAGCAGACCTGTTTGCAAAGGTGCGCGCTGGACAGGTGCGTATCCTGATGGGGTCTACGCCGAAACTTGGCGCAGGAACCAATATTCAGGATCGGCTGATTGCCCTGCATCATCTGGATTGTCCGTGGAAGCCGTCTGACCTGGAACAGCAGGAGGGACGTATTCTCCGGCAGGGAAACCGAAATAAGCAGGTGAAAATCTATCGTTACGTCACGGAAAATACGTTTGATTCGTATATGTGGCAGATTCTGGAGAATAAGCAGAAGTTTATTTCCCAAATCATGACTTCCAAATCTCCTGTCCGTGCCTGCGACGATGTGGACGATACCGCACTGTCCTATGCCGAAATCAAGGCACTGGCAACGGGCAATCCCTACATCAAGGAAAAGATGGATTTGGATATTCAGGTCAGTAAGCTGAAACTGCTGAAAGCCAACCACACCAGTCAGATTTATAGCTTGGAATCGGATATTGCGCGCCGCTATCCACGAGAAATTACTGCGGCAAAGGGTCAGATCGAAGCACTGAAAACGGATATGGAAGCGGCAAAACCGCTTCTGGCGCAGGATAAAGACCACTTCGATATGGAGATCAGCGGCAAGGTGTACACCGAACGCAAGGAAGCGGGCGCGGCCATCATTGAGGCTTGCAAGGCTCTGAAAGCGGCTGGCACCGAGGGCAGGATCGGCAGCTACGGTGCGTTTGAACTGCATTCCCGGTTTGACAATTTCGATAAGGTGTTCCGATTGTCCATCAAGGGCGCATGGAACTACTCAATGGAAGTCGGCAAAGACCCGCAGGGTAACATTCTGCGTGTTACCAATGCGCTGGCAGGCATCGAAAGGACACTACCGCAGGTGGAGCGCAGACTGGAAAATCTGGAACAGCAGTTGGCGCAGGCAAAGGAAGAAGCCAAACGTCCTTTTGCGCAGGAAGCGGAATTGGCCGAAAAATCCGCGCGCCTTGCGGAGCTGAACGCTCTGCTCAACATGGATGAAAAGGGCAGTGAGGATGCGCTAGGAGTGGACGAGGATGCAGCCGAAACCGAAGTTGCAGACAGGCCGCGCCAGCCTGTGAACTATGCAGGCCGCGTTGCAGAGCGCACTGCGGACAATGTGCGGAAACCCTCTGTGCTGGCGCAGCTTCATGCAAAACAGGCAGAGCGCAGCGCAGAACCGCAGAAATTCCAGAAGCGGAAAAGTCATAATATGGAACTGTAAATAGGATAACCCCGTTAGATCTCTGCAAGGAATCTAACGGGGTATTTTTGAACAAGGAGGGCATTTGCTGACATTAACACCGATCAATTTGAAAACGGCAAACGCATTTGTGCAGCAGTATCACCGCCACCATAAACCGACGCGAGGGCATAAATTCTCAATCGGCGTATCTAAAAACGGAGAACTGGTGGGCGTTGCTATCTGCGGCAGACCCGTGGCACGGCGGCTGGACGATGGCTACACGCTGGAAGTCAACCGTCTATGTACGAATGGAACGCCGAACGCTTGCAGTATTTTGTATGCGGCGGCATACCGTGCAGCACGGGCCATGGGCTACAACAAAGTTGTTACCTACATTCTGGACACGGAGAATGGCAGCTCCCTGAAAGCTGCCGGCTACACCTGTGAGGGCAGAGCCGGAGGCTTGGAATGGAACGGCGCAAAAGCACCAAAACAGGCTGACCAATATCCGCGCCAGATGAAAACACGATGGGTCAAGAAAAAGGAGGTCTTGCATGGCGGTTGACCGCAAACAGCAGATGAAAGAAATCACGGAACGGCTGGAGCAGGGCGTAAAGGACATTTTCACTTCGGAAATGTATACGACGTATCTGCGCACGATGGCAAAATTCCATAATTACAGTTTTAATAATACGCTGCTGATCGCTATGCAGCGACCTGATGCCACACTGGTGGCAGGGTTTAACGCATGGAAGAATAAGTTTAACCGTTACGTCAAAAAAGGCGAAAAGGGCATCCAGATCATTGCCCCGGCTCCCATCAAGGAAGTGGAAGAACGCGAGAAAATCGACAAGGATACGGGCCTGGCCGTGTTGAACGAAAATGGCGAGCCGGAAATGGAACGTGTGGAGTATGTGGTTCCGCGTTTCCGAGTGACGACGGTTTTTGATGTTTCACAGACCGATGGGGAACCGATTCCGTCGCTGGAAGTGAACGAACTGACCGCCAGCGTTAAAGACTATGCGCTGCTTACGGCGGCAATCGAGCAGGTATCGCCCGTGCCGATGCGGTTTGATGAAATCAAAGGGGATGCAAAAGGCTATTACAGTGATGCAGACAAAGAAATCTGCATTCAGGTCGGCATGGGCGAGAGCCAGACCATAAAGACGATGATCCACGAGGTTGCTCATGCGATGCTGCATAACAGCGATTTGATGAAACAGCGCGGGGAAGAAAAAGACAGGCTTACAAAGGAAACCGAAGCGGAGAGTATTGCATTTACGGTCTGCTCAGTTCTGGGCATTGATACGTCCGACTATTCTTTCCCGTATGTGGCAAGCTGGGCCAGCGGCAAGGAGATGAAGGAACTGAAAGATTCGATGGATACGATTCGATTGACCGCAGCCGACTTTCTGGAAAAGCTGGAAGCGGCAGTCGCGGAAAGGAGCGCAGAGCGCATGACCGCGATGCAGTATGCAGAAAAGTTGATTGCCGACAAGGAGCAGGGAATAACGATTTTCGATGATGAGCAGCGAAACCTCATCGTGAATTTTGCTTTCAAGCTGGATGACCGGGCTGCAACGGAAGAACTGGTGAACGGTCTGGCGGCTGCACTGGCCGAGGATGACAAAGAAGAAGTCAACCGCCTGATGTACGATGCACAGGAGAAAATCGAAAATCTCCCGGATGGGATGATTGGACTTTCCGAAATGCACGACTACGGTTATCTGAAAGATGATGTGCTGCCGCTGACGAAAGAAGGCGCACGGGAGTGGCATCGGCTGGGTGAGAGGATTTATCCGCTGTTCCGTGATGGAACAGCAGGCGATTATGCAAGCCAGGAGGAAATCGAGCAGCACGATGGTATTTTCGGCATAAAGGCAGACGCATGGGATGCGATTTTGCTGGAACAGCGGGAAGATTATGCAGAGGACGAGTATGCGCGCCCGGATTTTAAGCTGACAGTAATAAACCGTGAACAGGCTCTGCGGCTGTATGACGAGGGAAAGCAGATATATCTTGTCCGCATCAGCCCGTGGCCGATTCTTGTCACGGCACGAGAGGAAATCGAGCGCGGAAGTGACACCTTCCAGATTGCAATAGCAGATTTGGAACAGGAGCGGAACATGACAGAACAGGAAAATATGCTGCTGTATGGCAGCGAAAAGCAGTTCGGTATTTATCAGATCACAGAGCGTGACCCGGAACACGACTACCGTTTCATGGGACTGGACTATGTGCAGAAGAAAGGCATGACAGTTGCCCGTGCAGATTATGACCTGATCTATGCCGCACCGCTTACGGAAAAGGATACGCTGGATGGCATTTATGAACGATTCAATATTCAGCGTCCAGCAGACTTTACGGGGCATTCGCTGTCGGTCAGTGATGTGGTGGTGCTCAACGATGGCAGTACAGTCAAAGCCTACTATGTGGACAGTATTGGATTTGCTGAACTGCCGGAATTTTTCAAGGAAAGGAATATGGATTTGCAGAAAGAAAACCTTTTGAACGAAAAATTGCAGGAAATCGAAATCTTTGATAAGCTCGGTCTTTTCAGCAATGGCCGACTGCGGGATGAAGATGTGCCGGAGGGCTTATATCGCTATGATCTGCGCGGTTCGGACTATGACCCAGGCCAGCCCATTACAGTGGAGAAAACTGTGGTGGTGAACCATGCGGCATCTGTTCTGATGGCCGAAGAACTTGACCTTGGCGCAGAGGGACGGCTGGAACTGGGTGAGGAAGGACTGAACTTCACAGGCGCAGAGTTGACCGTGCGAGAGTTCATGGAGGAACAGCAGCAGAAAAACAATGTGCTGATCCATGGCGATTCCGACCACATCACAGTCGAGGGGCATATCGGTACATGGTACGCTATTGATGAAACGGAAATCGGTGGCGAAAAGTTCTTCCTGCTGGAGCATGAGGAGCACGGCGATATGGCGGCCTGTGTTGCAGTCAATGAGCAGGGCAAGCTGGTGGCAGAGGATTTGTGGAACGGCTTCGATGAAGATTTTCAGGAGGCTGTGCAGAAATATCTCTCTGAAAAATGGAATATGCCGAAAAAAGAAGATGTGGTGTCGGAGATCATTGAAAAGGCTGTGCCTGTGCCGGATAACAACGCACAGGACTATTCGGATGTGCCTGTCTACTATGAGCCGTTCAGCTATGCCAAAGAAAATGACGAGGTGGATTTATACCGCACTTCCTATCGGCTGAACAGCGAGTGCAAGCAGGCAATCCATGAAGCGATTGCGGACAACTATGATGGGATGTACCTTGGCGATGGCGCGGTCAATCAGGTGGTGCGGCAGTACGGTATGGAGCGCGTGGGCTACATTCTAGCAAATACTCTGCACCATAAAAGCTACGATGGCCGCTTTTCTCACAGCAATAAAGAATGGTCAGAGCAGGTCAGCACCCCGGAGCATAATGCAGACCGCATGACCTTCCGCGCGGACTGGGTGGTTGACAGCCACCCGGCTATTCTGGATGGCTTTGTGACGATGTTCCGGGAAGAACTGGATGCGCAGAAAGAACTGGAACAGGAGCAGCCTTTCGTAAAGCAGTTCTATGTGGTCGAAAATTTGCAGGCCGCACCTTTGAAAATTGAGCGGTTCGGAAATCTCGACGATGCAATGTCGCAGTATCAGGCACTTCCGAACCATTACATGAAAGCCTTGGGCGTGGAGAAGAATCCTGATCCAATGCCGGGTTCACTGGATGTTTTGCAGTGCAGGAACGGCATTGACACCATTGTGGAGGACTACAAAACGGTTCCGGGCTGGGATAACCCGTATATCCAGAATCATGTTGTCCAGCCGTTGCAGGGGGCCTTAGCCGTGCAGGATGTGGAACTGGCCTACGAATTGCCGGATGCCTATTTCTATATCCAGACCTGTGACGATGGCTTCGACTATACTTTATATAATAAGGACTTCACGGAACGGGATGGCGGTGTCCTTGAAACAGATGGAGATAAGCCTGTGCAGGCGGCTATGACGGAACTGCTTGTAGAGTTTGGCTGCGATGCGGCAGAGGGTAAAGTCATGGATGCGGCAGAACTGCGGGAACAGGCCGATACGGTGGCGGAACAACAGGCAGAAGTTTTGAAAGAAAAACTCGCCGCAGAAAGACCTGCGCCGGAAGAAACGCTCAGCTTTTATGTTGCGGAGTGTTTGGAGTTTACGTTTGCGGGAGAGTTCCACGACCATCTGACGATGGAAGAAGCCTTGGAAGCCTACGACAAGATTCCGTCTGAGCGGATGAACGCCGACAAGTGCATTGGATTCTGCATCGAGGAAGATGGTGGCTTTGTTGGAATGTATGAGCTGGTCGTGAACGATAAAGTGCAGCGCGAGAACATCAACTCCATCAACTATTTCAGGGATGATAAGCTGGTGCAGCAGGCTATTTCCGATATGGAAAAACTGATGGAGGCACGGCAGAAGAGCAAGGAGCAGGAACGCAGCAGTACGAAAAAGTCTGTTCTGGATGCCCTGCGCAGTCTGAAAGCCAAGAAACAGGAGCAGCCTGCACAGGAACAGGATAAGCCGAAGAAAGCGAAAAAGAAAGGGATGGAGTTATGAGCAATGTACGTTTTGATGAACTGGAATTGATGCTGATGGCGATGTTTGAGCAGCCGACACTCAAAGACACGATTCAGGTATTGATGGAGGTTCAGCCGCTTGTGGCAGAGGATGCAGAGATGGCTGCGCTTGTCCAGCAGACCATCCCGAAGATGCAGCGGTTGACTGAGCCGCAGTTCAAGGGGCTGGAACTGGAATGGTATAAGCCGGAAGAACCAAATAAGAAAACAGAGGTGGCGGAGAAATAATGGCAACAGATATGTTTGTGATTTACCAAATCAATGATGCCGAGAAAAATCGGGAATACCGTTGCCGTAGTTATGCGTATCAGATCGAACACGGCTTTATGATAACAACGGACAATTATGAAATCAGCTATTGCGCTAAAGCATCGCAAGGTCTGTTTCCGGCGAAAATTCGTGAAAACATGGAAAGCCTGAATCCCGACAAATTCAAAATCAGAAAATTTGGTGTCAGTGACGTTATTGCAATCACAGCGGCAGGAAAGACCGCATTTTACTATGTGGACAAAGAATCACTTGTAAAGTTCAATGGCTTTCTGGCACCAAAAGCTGAGGGCAGCTATCTGATCTTGAATGAGGGTGGCTATCAGATAGAAGGACAAACAGATACATGGAAAGTCATTGACGAAAAGAATGTGCAGGAGCAAAGATTTGTGCAGCTTGTCTGTGAACAGACAAAAAAGCAAAGGCCGGATATTATTCTTCATGACAGCGGAGTTTTGGTGGCGCAGACGATTTACGGATTTGATAGTTCGGTTATGAAGAAAATCGAGAAGTTTCTTCGAGAACAAAAGCCGGAACTGCTGCATTACCAGAAATTTTTGGAGAATGGCACCGCAGAACGTGCCAAGGAATCTGGCACAGAGCAGAATTACAACATGATTGATGGCTGTGTCAACAATAATCCGAAGAAACCGCGTATCATCGGAAATCGAATTTCGGTCCTTGACCGCCTGCACATCAAGTTGGAAGAGCGAAAACAGAAAAGTCAGCCCCAACAGCAACAGCAGCAGGAAAGAAGCCGGAAAAATTAAAAATCCGATGCAGTGCAGAGTGGTGGTTCCATAAAAAGAGCCACTACTCTTATTTTGTAACCGAAACGGAAACAAAATATTATGAAACTCAAAAATAGTTTCCAAATGATTGATATTCTTGGCGAGAGAGCGTATAATATAAGTACAAGAATAGGAGGCGATTATATGCTGGATGTAAATATGATAATTGCAAACAACATTCAGGATGAACTGAAAAAAGAAAACAAAAAGCAAGTTGATCTGGCAGAAGGAATTGGAGTCTCCAGGCAGACAATGAGCAAAATCATGAATGGTGCAAGAGCAATCAACGCGATTGAACTTCATAAGATTTCTGAATACCTTCATGTGTCGATGGATTCTCTGATGAAGATGCCGGAAAAGCCGATGGACACGAATGTGATTCATGCGTTTATGGGGCGTGTTAAAACTGAGGAAGCAAGAAAAGGAATTCAGCTTGCGGATGAACTGTCCGATATGATTCTGTTCCATACTAGGGTGTGCGAGAATGGCAAAAAGATGGAGCAGCCCTGGGAGGATAAGTGATGAACAATGTTCTGGAAGATAGCCTCTTTGTAAGCCAAAACAAGAAATTTGATGAAATCCAATCCATCGTCAGACAGTTCTCGGCAGAGTATGTCGGCAATTCAATTATCAAGGACAATATCTTTGCTGTCATACAGAACTATGCCAGAAAGAAAGAAATCGCGCTGGAAATGCTTCGTTACCCGATCCATGATGATGAATTATGGGCGTTGACTTTTTTGAAGCAGGATACGATTTTTGTGTGCGTAAATACAGCACTTCCGCTTTGTAAACAGTTTTTTGCTGCGGCGCATGAACTGTATCATATCTACTGCTATGTGGAAAATGCAGACCAGAGCTATATAAAAAATGGTTCTATGCTGGATTCGGCAACAGGGGATGAAACAGGAAGAACACAGGAGGATTTGGAAGCAAATGCCTTTGCAGGGCTGCTTCTGATGCCGGATCAACTGATCCATGAGCAGATTCTGCTGTATGGGCTTGATAAAGATTTGGTTACGGTAGATTCTGTCCTGATGCTTATGGATATGTTCGCTATGCCCTATAAGGCAGTTGTACTGCGTTTGTTTGAAAGTGGGAACATATCTCATCAGCAGGCTGAAAAGCTGCTGGAGATAGGCTCTGCGGACGTAATGGAAAGAGTATCGCTGACAGGTAACGCAAAACGCTGGCAGCTCGATGGCAAAGGAACAGAATCTTTTGGCACACTCCTTGAGAAAGTTGAGTACAACAGACAGCATGAGTATCTGACGGAATCCAGAGAAAAAGAAGATGTGGCCTACCTTACTCAACTGAAAAAAGAGTACGGCTTGGATTGAGGGAGGTCAGATCGAAGTGAAAAGATACGCACTGCTGGATACTGACTTCATTTCCAAAACGCACTCTGTTCAAGATGATGGCGGCAATCATTTGATTGATCGGGTCATGGAATTGCCGGAGTATGAGTTCTTTTGTCATGCGCAAATCGTAACGGAACTTAATCGGTATAATGCTGATGCACCAATCTGGCTGAGCGAGAAGATTAGAGCGCAAAAGATAAAAAGCTACACAGATCAAGAAATTCTTAACACTCTGGCACTGGTACGAGGGCCGCTGGCGTGTGCGACTTATACGCAGATGTTAAAATTGGCCTGCGATGCCTTTTCTAAGGATTACTTTTCGGAACATTATCGGGCATTGGAAGAGGCTGATTACGCGGCAATATCGAGAGCGGACTATTTGAAAGAGCTTGAACGACTCGATATAGAAGTTGGAAAGAAAAATAATCTAGGAGAAATCAAGTCGTTTGTGCTATTACAGGTTTTGTCGGTGATGCTTGGTGAGCAGATCTATGTGTTCTGCTCCGATGATAAAAATGCTCGGAATGGAGCCACAAATTTTGAAGATGTTCGGTGCATCAGTCTGGTATCAGTATTCTCACGCTTAAAAGAAGAATTAAACTGGACACTTGCCGATGCTGAGCCGTACATTGAATCACTCATTGCATTTTATCAGGATCATCACCAGACTACTTTCCGCGTAATGGAAGCGTCTGAGGTCAGAAGATTGCAACGGATACCATGCAGGCAGGTGTTGCAGGAAATCTTTGACGGAAAGTTTATTGAACTAAAAAATGGTATGCTGCGGTACAAGCAGTAAGTGAAACGAATAGCCAGCGTATTGTGTGGAATGTAACACATGATACGCTGGCTGTTTTTGCTTTTGGGTGACTTTGAAAACTGGTTAGAGGGACGGTTCGTATTTTCGCGTGTGCTGCTGTTCGTGCTGCTGCACTTCTTGTTCTGCGCCGAGGATGCTGTCTACATTGGCACACACGGTCTGGAGTTCTTTGTGATAATCCTTGAAATAATGGTAAGTATCGTATTGGGCGTCCTTCTGAATCGTAAGCTGCTCTTTTTCTGCCCGGAGGTCTTTCATGGTAGGAAACTTCCCATCAGGCGAGTGCTGCTTCAGAATTTGAAGAGCTTCCTCATATTGGGCAAGTTCGTCCGAGTGGGCTTGACGGAAAATTTTCTTATTCGGAGCTTTTAGAAATTCTCCGTAAATGGATTTTGTGGAGAGATACTGACCAAGGTAATGAATCTGCTCGTTTGTTTTTCGCAGCTTGCTTTCAGTGAGTTTTGCATCGCCGCGCGCCTTTGCCATTTTGGTATAGATGGCATCCGCAGTTTCGGAAAGATTCTCACGAGAATCATATCCATGCTCCTGCACATAGGCAACGGTCCGGGCCATCTGCTGCAGGTTGGAAATCTTGACTTTCTGCGCATAAGCGCGGCTCTGCTGGGCTTTTACACAGGTCTGTAAGTTAACCACAAGGCGCAGATCGGACTTGATAAACAGGATGGCCAGAGGATCATCTGCTGCCCAATGAGGATTGTTCCGTTCTTTGCTCCGCGCATTTTCCGCAAAAATGTGTAGCAGCCTATCACGGTCATAATTAGAACCAAGCGCACGGGCAGAGATATACTTTTGTCGGTCAACAGGCAGATAGCTGAATCGTCCTCGATGGTCTTTTACGGAAATTCCGTATTCTGCTTTCAGTAATCTCTGGAATTCTTCAAAAGATGTGGCGCGTTCCGCAATGTCCGAAATGGCGTTGCGGATTTTTTCTTTGCCCGTTTCAAAAGTGGTGTGCATGGGAGTGATGCCCTCGATCATAAGCTCCATGTTGGCAATGTCCAGATTCTGCTGACCGCGCTGTTTGGCGTAATACTCCTGCGGTGAGATTCTGTCAGGGGCAGGGGAGAGCAGATCGACTTGATGCAGTCCCTCCCGCTGGCAAATGTTCATCAACGATTTCTGTAAGTGCTTCAAATAGTCTTTGGTAAGGTGGTGCTTGTAACCAGCCTTACAGTCGATAGGCCGCTCTGTAAATGGCTGCGGGTCAACATCAGATTTGCGAAGGCTGTTGATTATGATGTGTGTGTGAATGTTGCCTGTGCCATTTTTACCATCGGTGTGGGTACAGACCAAAGCTTGATGCCCCGGAAAATTTGCCTTTGCATATTCCATGCCTATGGCCTGCGCCCACTCACCAGTCAGGTTGTGGTCAGTGTTGTCTTTCGGATCGTGGCTGATGATGTAATGGTGGCTTTTGATTTCATCGTAAGTGTTGTTCTTGTTATACTCCTGGTTCAACAGCTCGCATTCAAGGTCGAATGTTTCAGGATCACAGTTCAACCCCTCAAGATAAAACTCATCCCGGAGCATCATATTCCCGTTTTCATCAAGGACGGGAACCAGATGAAATTCATCATGCTGGTATTTCAGATAGTCGATGGCACTCCCGTAATTGGCATTTTTACTTGCGATGTGTTTTAGAATTGCCACGATATGCACCTCCAAGCTGAACGATTTCCTGCCGCAGTTCACGGATTTCTGCAATACACTTTTTCAGTTCTTCCAACATTCCGCACGATGCCAGACCGCCGCCGTGGAAATAGCGGGCAATCTGATTGAGGTTGTTTCCGATGCCTGCGGCCTGAGCAGTCAAATTCTGAATTTCGCCAATATCGGCAACGATGTTGTAGTTGACAGTCACTTTTTCAGATAGAGCCTGCTTGCGCACAAAAGTGGAGATGGGATAACCGGAATCTTTTGCATATCCGGCCACCAGTTCATATTCAATGCTGCTGAAACGAACCATTACATTGCTTGTGCGTCTGATGCTTTCTGCCTTTTTTGGTCGTGCCATAGTGTGATCCTCCTGCGTTTTTATAGTTGCAAAGCAACTCCCGATAAGCCGTAGGCGTTCGGCTGCGAACACATTTATGTGGAGCCAGATAGCCAAAATCTGAGATTTTGTGCGTACCGTGGGAATGGGGAACGGAATCCCCATCAAGATTGCCAGAAACGAAAAATCACGAAAGTGAGTTTTGAGTTACTATAGGCGAATCTTGCGCTAAGAGAGAAAAGCCCCAGCGTTTTGCCGTTTTCCGCAGGCCCATCAAAAAGATGCTTCTATAAATATGAATCCAAAGCCCCGATGCAGGATACACTTTTCAAATTTTTCTGTAATTTTTTCAAACACTGTATCCCCCGATGCCTTTCTGAATTCATATTAGTAAAGGGGGATTGATTTCCATGAAGCAGAAAGAACGATTTGACGAAAAGCCAAAGCAGGAGCATACGGAGCCTAAGCATCACAGAAAAGCTGTCATCAAGGGCATTACCGTATATGAATCGTTCCGGCCAGAAGGCAGCGAACTGTGGGATTGTCTGCTGCAGAGCATGGGAAAACACTGAGAAAAATTTTTTGAAATTTCAGAAAAATATACGCAGCAGCTTGATTTTCGTGTCACAGCTTGGTAAAATACAGACGGGTTAAGTGAATAGTGCAATCAAAAGCCATTAACTTTCTGGATTTTACCATGCAATATGCGTGGAGACGGGAGGTTTAATGGCTTTGTTTTTTTACAAGGAAAAGAATAAAGACATACGGGCAGCGGCCTATCTGAGATTATCCATCGAGGATGGCGACAAGGCCGAGAGCAACAGCATCGGCAACCAGAGAGAACTGATTCGGGATTTTGCTGCAGAACGGCCAGGGCTGCATTTGGTCGAAGAGTACGCTGATGATGGCTACACGGGAACCAACTTTGAACGTCCGGGCTTCAAGCGGATGATGGAGGATATTAAATCCGGCAAAATCAACTGCATCATCGTCAAGGACTTATCCCGACTTGGTCGTAATTACATTGAGATGGGAAAGTATCTGGAACAGATTTTTCCCATGATGGGGATTCGCTTCATCGCCATCAACGACAACTATGACAATGCGAACACCGAGAGCAGCGATTCGGACAGCATTGTAGTTCCGTTCAAGAATCTGTTGAACGATTCCTACTGCCGGGATATTTCCATCAAGGTGCGCAGCCAGCTGGACATGAAACGGCGCAAAGGTGAGTTCATCGGCGGTTATGCAATCTACGGCTACTGCAAAGACAAACGGAACAAAAACCGTCTGGTGGTAGATGAGTATGCAGCAGATATTGTCCGCTCTATCTACCGCAGAAAACTGGAAGGAATGAGCGCACAGGCGATTGCCGAGCAGCTGAACAGCGAGAACGTGCTGGCTCCCAGCGAGTACAAACGACTGTGCGGCCTGAATTATCACAGTGGGTTCAAAGCTGGCACTCATGCAAAGTGGCAGTCGATTCAGGTGCTGAGGATTCTGAAAAATGAAGTCTACACCGGGACGATGGTGCAGGGCAGGCGGCAGAAGATCAATTACAAAATTAAAAAGATTCGGGACGTGGAAGAATCCGGTTGGATCAGAGTTCCCAATATGCACGAAGCAATCATTCCGCAAAAGCTGTTTGATACCGTGCAGGAGGTCTTGAAACTGGACACTTGTGCATCGAAAGGACAGCAGGCGGTCAATCTCTTTTCGGGCATCGTTCGCTGCGGTGGTTGTGGGCAGAACATGGTGCGGCGCACGGTGTCGAAAAACGGAAAGAAATATATTTATCTGCACTGCGTCACAAACCACAATGGTTTAGGCTGTTCCTCACATCTTATCAGCGAAAGTAAGCTGGCCGAAGTGGTGCTGGCCGCATTGCAGGGAAAAGTCCGGCAGATCAGCGGACTGGAACATCGGCTGGATGAAATCAATGAGATTCCCAAGAATGAGCGCAGACTGAAATCTGTGGAAGAACATCTGAAAATGTTGGAGCAGGAAGAACAGAAATACCAGACCTTGCGTCGCCAGCTTTATGAGGATATGAGCAGCGGTATTGTCAGCAAGGAAGAGTATAAGGAATTCAGCCATTCCTTTAATGAAAAGGTTGAAACCATCCGCAAGGCCAAAGCAGAAATGAACCGTCAGAGGGATTGCCTGAACAATCTGGATGTGGAACATCTGCCATGGATCGAAGATTTCAAGTCCTATCAAAATCTGACAAGTCTGAACCGCCGCGTTCTGGTGGAACTGGTAGAGAGCATCACCGTCTATGATAAGGAACATATTCATATTCAGTATCGGTTCGATCAGGAAATTCGCAATGTGCTGGAATATTGCAGTAGTGTTCCGGCAGCAGAAACGGAGGAAAGTGCAGTATGAAGTGTGTAAGCTATACCCGGACACTTCCTTGGAAGAACCATCAAGGTGAACTGGCGATTGCCGAGCAGAATCAGCGTATTGCGGCATATCTGGCGGAACATAAAGAATTAGATTTGCTGAAAAAGTATTCTGACCGCAAGAACGATGAAAAGGCGCGTACCGCGTTTGACAAAATGACCGATGATGGCGTAGAGCGAAAATTTGATTGCATTATTGTGGCATCCATGTACTACTGCGGGCCGGATTTCCCGGCGGCACGACAGGCAATCAAGGAAACGCTCTATGCGACGGGCATCGACCTGATCGTGCTGGATGAGGGCTTGGACACCAGAACAGCCAGCCGAAAAGAAGTCGAGGACTATTTTGAAGCAAAACGCTGTGAGATGCACGCAGAAATCATGTTTGCGTGGAGAAGGAAACAAGGCGCAGGATTCCGGTTGACAAGTTCTGTTCCATTTGGCTATATCCGCAGGAATGGCGAAAGCAACATGATAAAGGATGAAGAAGTTGCTCCTTATTTAAGCGAGGCTTTTTCCAGATATGCATCCGGTCAGAAAATGCGTGACATTGCAAAGTGGTTAAATGAGCAGGGTGTTGAACCCCCAATGAGACACAAAAAGAGAATTTTGGGAAAGTCTTATGATGCAGAATCCGACCAGTGGACAACCGATATGCTGCGTTGCTTGTTCCGAAATCCGACTTATACAGGTGCGGCGGCAAATGGAAGCCGCCAGATCATTGCAGAAAACTGCCACGAACCATACATAACCAAAGAACAGTTCTATGCTTTCCCTTGCAATATGAGGGAGGGGGAGAACAAAATCTCCATTCGGAAAAGCTACAAAAAACCGAACCCGCTGGCAAAACACATTGTCTGCACTTGCGGCTACGCACTATGCTGGCATAAGGATAAGAAAACGGAGGAAGAACTTTTCTATTGCCGTTACTGCCGCGCACACAAGGAAAACGGAAAGAATCTGAAAGTCCCGGCAGCTACCGTTTATAAAAAAGTGATGGATGCTCTGGAACTGGAACATCTGGAAGAAGAAAAACTGACTGCAGCGATTCAGCAGGGAGCAGGCAGAAAAGCGATTGAGGTCGTCCGAGCCGAAAAGTCGTTGCAGATGAAGTCCATTCTGGCTGAACTGAATATGGAACAGTTTCGCCGTGTGCCGCTGTATGAGAGTTATATAGCCGATGAAATCACCGAAGAACAATATCGTGCCGAACTGCTGGACTACGAAGAAGCACATCGGAAATTGAATGAACAGCTTACAGCAATTATGGAAGATACGCTGGTATGGGAACGGGCGTTGAGCCTACGCAATCCGTGGATTCAGCAGATGGCACAGTATAAGACCCCGGAGGAACTTGACCGCAATTTTGTGAAAAAGTATATCGAGCAGGTCACGGTTACATTACTGGACGATGGACAGGCAGAAATCAGCCTGACCATGAAAACGAATGAATGGAAACAGATGCTTAGTCGGATAGAAGTGGAGGGTACAGACAGTGGCACGAAAGAGTAGAAAAAATCTCCCGCAGCCGGAACAGGCGGCAGCTTCTGTGCTGCTCCCGGAACTGGAAGAAGCAAAAATGCCTGCGGCAATCTATGGGCGGCTTTCTGTTGAGGATGAAGAAACAGAAGAGAGTATGGAAACGCAGATCGCACTGGTGCAGGACTATATCAACCGCAGCAGGGAACTGAGCTATGTGGATACCTACTTCGACAATGGATTTACGGGAACAAATTTCAAGCGGCCTGCATTTACCCGCCTGATGAACGATGTGCGGCAGAAGAAAATCAAGTGCATCGTGGTGAAAGACCTCTCACGCTTTGGCCGCAACTATCTGGAAGCAGGATACTATATCGAAACGGTGTTCCCATTTTTGGGGATTCGATTGATTGCTGTTACAGATAATTTTGACAGTACGCGCAAAGAGGACATGGAAAGTCTGGCTCTCCCGATTCGGAATATGGTCAACGCAATGTACGCGAAAGACATATCCAAAAAGATATGGACTTCTTTGCAACGTAAGAAAGAAGCAGGCTATGCAGTCGGAAACGATGCTCCGTATGGCTATATTCGGAACCCCATGACAAAGCGTAATGAAATTGACCCGGAAGCTGCATTTTATGTGCAGTTGATTTTCCAGTGGGAACTGATGGGCGTACCAATTTTTGAAATCGCCCGACGAATGACATTGCTGCAGATTCCGACTCCACGGGAGTGGCATAGAAAAATGGTTGAGGGAAAAGAAGTGCTTACCTGTAAAAAGTGGGGCGTAACTACGATCCGGCACATTCTGGAAAATCAAACCTATGTGGGCGATACCATCAACAATAAGAGTACACAGAAGTTATTCGCAGGACAGGACAGGCACGACCTTCCCAAAGAACAGTGGTATGTGGCAAAGAACACACATCCGGCTATCATTGCAAGGGATGATTTTGAAAAGGTGCAAAAAATCTTGAAGAGGAATCAAAAGGTGTTCCATACAATAAGAGCAAAGTCGGAGCAGATTCGCAGTGAGTACCAGAACGACCTTGCTGGAATGGTGTTCTGTGCAGACTGCGGCAGACCGATGGAGTTTGAGCGACTGCCGCATGGAGCGGAAGAAAGTAAAAAGGTCTGCTATTACATTTGCAAAGCGAGGCAGGCTGACGATAAGTGCATCGGCCATCAGATTCCGGAAAAACTGCTGAAAGCCCTGATAGTGGATCAGCTGCATTTGTTCATTGTCCAGCTGAGCGATAAACGGAAGGTGCTGGAAGAATTGCAGAAAATCGAGGATGTGCAGAATCCCGTTTACCGGGCAAAGGGTGAAATTATGAGCCTGACCGATAAAGTCATCCAGATGGCCAAGAAGCGGGAACAGCTTTATGCGGACTATGTGGCTGGTGTGGTGGATTCCGAAGATTACCAGCTGATTCGGGAAGATTATTCCAGACAGTATGATGGTCTACGGGCTGCGCTGCAGGAAGCAGAAAACAAAAAAGCGGAAGTAGAACGGCAGATCGAAGAATACCTGAATATGACTTCTCATTTGGAAAAACATCTGGACAACTTTGAATTTGACATTCAGTTGGTAAAATCCCTTGTGCAGAAAATCGAAGTGAGTGCGGACAAGCGGATTCGGATTGTTTTCGAATTTCAGGATGTGTTTACAGAACTTGGAAAGGAGAGTGCAGAAACATGATTGCAGCGTATCAGCGCATTTCAAGGGCTGATGGCGACTTGGGCAAAGATGGCAAGGATAAGAGCAACAGCATTGAAAACCAGAAAGAACTGATCCTGCGGTATATCTCCTGCAAAGAAAGCCTGCAAAATGTGCCTGTGATGGATTTTGTAGATGACGGCTACACAGGCAGCAATTTTGACAGACCTGGATTCCAGCAGATGATGGATGGTGTGCGCAATGGCAAGATTGATACCATCATCGTGAAAGACCTTTCCCGTTTTGGCCGTGATTATATCGGCGTGGGTGAGTACATGGAGCAGATTTTTCCCCTGTTGGGTGTCCGGCTCATTGCTATCAACGATAACTATGATAGCAATAATTATAAAGGTACAACGCTGGGAATGGATGTGGTCGTCAGTAATCTGGTAAATACCATGTACTGCCGGGATGCAGGAAAGAAACTGCGGACTGCCAATCAGGTCAAGTGGCGTAAAGGCATCACAACGGCATCCGCTGCACCGTTCGGCTATCAGTTTGACCCGGACAAAAAGGGTGCATTTGTCATTGACCCGCCAGCAGCAAAAATCGTGCGGCGTATTTTCGACCTTGCGATTCTGGGGTTGGGAACAAGAGAGATAGCAATGATGCTCAATGACGAAAATGTTCCTGTGCCGAGCGTATATAACAAAGAAAATAAGGCGTATGGAAAGGAAACGACCTATACCATCGCCCCAGTGATTCTTTGGGATAGTACTCGCGTTTGGAAAATCCTCACGGCGTATGTGTACACCGGGGCAATGGTTCTGGGCAAAACCAAAACGCTGATTTCCGGCAAAAGCATTGTCAGAACGGTTCCCAAAGGACAGCAGTTTATTACGGAGGGAACCCATGAAGCAATCGTAAGTCGTGAAGAATTTGAAAAAGCGCAGCTTGTCATAAAGAGCAACAGCCATAAAGTGCTGATGGGCAGCGTGGACTTTCCATTGAAAGGCAAAGTTCGCTGCGGAAATTGCAGGCGAGTGATGGCGCACAATTTCAAACAGGTTGTGCCGACATTCTGGTGCAGAGAAGGACTGGAACTTGTGGGGCAAACTCAGTGTACCTCTGAAGTCTTTCAGGTCAGTGATATTGAAAATGCTGTCTTTCAGGCACTGAAAAAGGAACTTTCTTTGCTGGATTCCCTCTACGGCGATATTCAAAAAGAAGAACAGGATTTGAAAGAAGCCCACAAAAAGGCAAACCGCCGCAAAACTCTGATGGAGCAGGAACTTAAAAACCTGAAAGGTGAGAAGATGCGGATGTATGAAGAATATGCAGCAGGAACACTCCCATTGGATACCTACAAGCAGAAAAAGCAGGAGTGTGACAGACGAATTTCAGAGGTGCAAGAGCAAATTGAACAATCCAAGGCGGAAGAATCCGCTGAGAGCGTTGTGCCGGGAACCGTGCGCGCAGCGGCAGAGCAGGCTGAAAATTTTCTGAACGGAACGAGGCTCACGGCAGGTATGGTGTCGGCCTTTATCGAAAATGTCTTTGTGCATGATGGAGGGCGCATCGTGGTACGGTTCAAATATGAGCGGAGCATACAGGATACTGTAAAAGCACTGCACACAAGCTAAATTTGAGAGAGGACTGGGTTGCCCATGTTGGAACATCAGAGAGTGTGCTATAACATGGGCAACAGACCAGCCAGAAAGAGGACATTATGAAAGCAATTCGATGGCTGTTAAAATTGATGCTGGTGATGATAACCCTCCCGCTGATCCTTGCTGTATGGCTGGCAAAGTGGTTTGTGGCATTTCTGCATCATTGTTCGGCATGGATTTTCTATCTGCTGGGCAGTGTGCTACTGGCAACGGCGGTCCTTTCGTTCTTGATGCAACAGTCGCAAGGAGTGGAAGCACTTCAAATGCTGATCGGTGGATTTGTGATTTTTATGGTCCCGCAGGTGGTCGGCAGTGTAGTTGTACTTCTGGAACTGGCGGTAGTAATGCTTCGGCAGGTATGGTACATATAAGATGTCCGCCCCGGATAGCCTGCCTTTGGAACTGCACGAAAAAACAACGCCCGTCTGGGTGAGGGGATTTGTGAATCTTCTCGACCAGGCGGGTGTTTCATTCCGCAGGAATGTGATAGTTATAGAATGAGCGTTTCTACCTATATATAATGGAATGCCGCCACAGCCACCGACTATACGGTACTATGACGGCATTATTTTTTATCGTCTGGAATGAACTGCACGACATCATTTGGAGTGCAATCGAGCATCTGACAGAGTTTTTCCAATGTGGATAGTGTAATATTCCGATTCTTTTTCAGAGTGTCCAGCGTTTTGTTGTCCAAGCCGTTTTTGAGAAGCTGGTACTGTGTTACCTGCTTGCGGCGCATAGTTTCCCACAGAGGAGTAAAATCAATCAAAGCTGTCACCACTTTTGCTTGTAAAAAATTGTTCTTTACGTTTCATTATACGGGGTGGGTATGCAAATGGATATTGTGGAGATACCCACAATGCGGTATAATAAGTAAGATAGAGAGTCTGCAAATAGTGTTTGCCCATGTTATGACATTAATGATAATGCTATAACATGGGCAACTTTGTAATAGGAAGAAAAAGTGGAAGGAGGGAGAAATGTGGCAAGCGATAGTCATGCTAAAAGGCCAATTGTGGTAGAACGACGTAAGGAAAAGGGAAGAAAAAAGACCCCTCGCCTGACAAAGACCTATGATGTGAAAATAATTCCTGCAACAGTGGGTGTCGTGGCGGAAACAGAAGAACCACCTAAAAAGCGTGTCGCTGCATACTGTCGTGTCAGCACGGATCAGGAGGCGCAGGAAACCAGTCTGGAAGAGCAAATGGCACATTTCAACACTGTTATAGCGGAGCATCCAGACTGGGAGCTGGCAGGCATTTATGCGGATGAGGGAATCTCTGGTACACAAGTTAAGCATCGAGTGCAGTTTCAGCAGATGATAGAGGATGCAAAGGCTAAGAAAATTGATCTGATTCTTACGAAGTCTATCAGTCGTTTTGCTCGTAATGTGGTGGACTGCCTGACTAATATTCGATTGCTGCGGAACCTCCGGCCACCTGTCAGTGTGTATTTTGATAAGGAACGCTTGGATAGTCTGGATGAAAAGGCAGAAGTATTTCTGACGATGCTGGCTTCCTTCGCACAGGAGGAATCCCGAAGCATCTCCACTAATATCAAGTGGGCAACTCGAAGCCGGATGAAAGCCGGAACGCAAAAAATCAGTACGACGAGTCTGCTGGGCTATGATACGGACGATGATGGCGAAATGGTGATTGTGACCAACGAAGCTGAAATTGTTCGTACCATCTATATGAGCTTTGATAAGGGAATGCACCCGGCAGAAATTGCAGAAAAGCTCAATGCGTTGGAAATCAGAACAATCAAAAATAACCCATGGACGGGTGAATCGGTCAAGAATATCCTGCGGAATGAAAAATACTGCGGTGACGTTCTGATGCAGAAAACCTATACGGTAGATTGTTTGACCCACAAGACCAAGAAAAATGAAGGCGAGGTGGAGCAGTATTTTATACCAGACCATCACCCTGCAATCGTAGAGCGAGAGGTCTGGGATAAGGCACAGGTAAGGCTGGAACAGATTGCAGGCAAGCGGAGGCGTATTCGCCCAAAGCAGCAAAGGCTGATTCCTTTACGAAAAGGCGTGCTGTTAGGATTCGTTCCCATTAGACCTACATGGAAGGCTGTTTCCTTCAAGAGGTTGGAAACGGCAACAGAAAAGGTGATGGCACTGGTTGATGCAAAGCCAGAGCAGGAACACATAGAATATGAAAGCGAGGAATGTGAAATGGAAATTTTAAAGGGATTTGAGGTAATCAATCTAAAGCAACCGAAAGGCGAGTCTGTTATGACGGTGACTTCAAACAGCCTGAAATTTAATAAGGCAACGGCTGTAGAGTTGAACTATGCACCGTACATCAGGGTGCTGCTCAACGCAAAGACTAGGCAGATTGCGATTCAGCCTTGTTCAGAAAAAGATCCGAATGCGATCAAGTTCAGTAATGAGGAAAGTAAGCAGACTTATGCAATCAGCATTAAGGTGCCGACTATCCAGGTAGAGTTTCGGAGAATGCTGCCTTTCGAGGATGACAATGGTGGTAAACTTAGCTATACCTTGAATGGAACCTTGTACCCGGATGAGCAAGTTGTCATTTATGATATTGGGGATGTGAAACCGGAAACAGAAAAGAAACGCCGGGGCAGAAGAAAAAAATCTGAAATTGAAGCAGAACAAAAAGAGAACTAAGAATAATATTTGAAGATTTGGTAGTGGCTCCCACTTGTGATTCAAAGGAAACTTTGAGTTGCAGGTGGGAGCTTTTTTATTGTGAAAAAGGCTATCTTCTTGACAAACCAGATGAATCTTTGCCGGACTTTTAACGAATGTCTATTTTTTAACAAAGAATATGATGGAGAGGGAAAAGTGTATCACTTGCTCGAAAATTAAAAATCTTAGTCTTTTTTAACAAAAATCTCAGGGCATTTTTGACACCTATCTTTTCGGGCTGTTGATGGCATGTTGGATCGAATTTCTGCTTTTGATGGAAAAACCAGAGATAAGCAGGATTTTTGGAAAAGATTGATATGGAATCCTGTGAAGATATGGCGCAGCACAGAAAAAGATTAAACGAGGATTCTTTTATGATTGAAAAATGTGAAGAACCTAGATCATCAGCGGTAAAAATGAAGATTAGGGCAAAAAAATAGACCGCCAAAGAGAAAAATGGCGGAATATCAAGGAAAATCAATGATTGCGGCGGGATGTGGCAGCACTTCTAAAATAGAAATTTGTGAAAAATGTTGTCCAAGACTTGACATCGGCCGGACATGAGTGGATGAGGGCAAAATGGTCGGCACCAATTCGGAAGTATTGGAAAATTTCTGAGCAGATGATGGTCAAATATTGCGACCTTGCAATCTGTGATTCTGTGAATATAGAAAAGTACATCCATGAATGCTATGACAGCAAGGGCATCAAAGGAAGTAGTCCGAAAACAACCTTCATTGCGTACGGTGCGGATCTTACCCTTAGTAAGTTGGCTGACGATGATGAAAAACTGGTGAGCTGGTATAAGGAAAAAGGATTGACGAAGAAAGGCTATTACCTTGTTGTTGGTCGTTTCGTGCCGGAGAACTCCTTTGAAGTTATGATTTGGGAGTTTATGAAGAGTAAGAGCAAGAAAGACTTTGCCATCATTACGAATGTAAATGACAAGTTTTTGAATGAGCTTGAAGAGAAGCTTCATTTTAAGAACGATAAGAGAATCAAATTTGTTGGTACTGTTTACGATCAGGAACTGCTGAAGAAGATTCGAGAGAATGCCTATGCGTATTTCCATGGCCATACGGTCGGCGGTACCAACCCATCTCTGATTGAAGCTCTCGGCAGTACGGATTTAAACCTATTGGTTGATGTTGGTTTCAACAAAGAAGTAGCAGAGGATGGCGCCTTGTATTGGAACCGTAAACCGGGCAGCCTTGCAAAGCTGATTGATAAGGCAGACCAAATGAGTGCAGATGAAATTGCAGAGATGGGTCGGAGAGCCAAGAAACGTGTGGCTGAAGAGTACACCTGGGATAAAATCTGCGGGCAGTATGAAGATGTGTTTACAAAAGTAGCATACGAGGGAAACTATGATGAGTGAACAATCCCTAATTTCAGTAATCGTTCCTGTATATAATGTCGAAAAATATCTGCGTCCATGTGTAGAAAGCATTTTGGAACAAACGTATAAAAATATTGAGGTAATACTTGTAAACGATGGATCCACCGATAAGAGTAAAGCCATTTGTCTTGAGCTTGCAGAAAAAGACAAAAGGATCTCTTACTACGAAAAGGCAAACAGTGGTTTGTCTGATACGAGAAATGTAGGACTAGAAAAAGCAAAGGGTGAGTATATTGCATTTGTTGACAGTGACGATTTGCTTGCGCCTAATGCAGTAAGAACTCTATATGAATTGTGTAGGAAATATGATACTGGGATAGCAGTAGGAAAGATTTCTCATTTTGTCGATGGGGAACAGCCATACTATAAAACACAAACCAGGGAAAATGTGTTTGGGAAAGATGAAGCAATTTGCAATTTTTTGTATCAAAAAGAAATATCAACGTCAGCATGCGGAAAAATATATAGAGCCAGTGACCTTAAAAACGTCAGATTTAAGTCAAACATCTTGTACGAAGATAATTTGTTTTTAAGTGATGTTTTGAATCAGGTTCAGAAGGTTATTTATACTGATGAAGAATGTTATGGATATAGGCATAGAGCCAATAGTATTACAACAAAACTTTTTTCTGAAAAAGATCTTGACATCATAGATATCGGCAAAGAATTACTACGTCGATATGAATATAAATCTAAAGAATTGAGTTTGGCCGTACACATTTACCAGGTGACAAATTGCTTAAGAATATACCTTACGGCACCAGGAGACGAAAGATTTAAAAACGATATAAATTATTGCAGAGAATATATTGAACTGCACAAAAAAGAAACTCTAAAAAATTCGAAGGCAAGAAATAAGTTGAAAATAGCATTGCTGATAATGAGATTGCCTAGAAAAATGGTAATCAAGGTACGACAACTAAATAAAAGGTGGAATTAAGGAAGCTGATTATATACAGGTGATGAGTCAAGTGAATGTTAAAAGAAAAAAACAGATGTTTATTTTGTGCTATGTTCCATTTATAATTGCTCTTTTTTTAGAGGATATGGCATTCAAAACAGGAAATATAGCCCTAATTGTCAAAGCAATTAAAGCGACTGTTGAGGTTTTACTGGTGCTGTCAGTGGTGGGAAAAAGTTGGAAAAAAAAGGGGTTCGCTTGGGTTGTATTTGGAGTGCTATGTGGAGCATTGACGCTTCTTCTTACGGGAGATTTTTTTGGTTTATCGTGATTTTGATTGCGGATGTTTTTTGTGATGTTGATGAAAAGGTTATATATAATGTGTCTATGCAAACTATGGTAGGTATGACTAGCCTAACATTGGTGTTATGTGCATTAGGGATACTTTCGGATTGCTTGACATATAGAACGGATTTTAGCACAGAAGCACGACACTCTTTAGGATTTGTTCATAGCGCATGCTTACCGCTGATTGTATTTTATATGATAACATATTGTATTTCTACCAATAGAAATATGAAAAAAATAGGAGTGCTTTCATTTATAGAAATAGTCTTATATAGCATTTGCAAAAGCCGAAATGCAGTAGTGATAACGGTAGGATTATCAATGTTAGCATTGCTGTTAAGAGATAAAAGAATTAAAAACAAAATTAAAAAGCCGCTTAATTTGGTATCCAGTTGGATTGTTTTTGTATGTATAGTTTTTTCCATTCTACCGGGATATCTTCGATATAAAGGAATCCTGTTGAATTATTGGTATGCATTTGATCAAATATTTACAAATAGAAGTATGCTGGCAGCTTCAGCATTTCAAAGCTATGGTATACCTATTGTGAACACTATGAACTATAATGCTTACACGAACACACCGGTCTATATAGATGGTTATATGAACAATGGTGTGGTTTTGGACAGTGCTTATATATATATGGTAGTTCGCTATGGAATAGCAATGCTACTATTTTTATGGATGGTGCTTCATGCATATCAAAAAAAGCAAAATATAAGCATGATGGAAAAAGCGGCATTTATAGCAGTTGTGGTAGCAAACACAATAGATAATGACTTATTAAGTTACGGGTGCTTACCATTTATTATAATAGGCATAAGAAATTTGCCTAAAATCAAGTGCAAATTACGAATTGGCAAAGGAAGGAATTAAAGATGCAGGCAAACACTAATGGGGTTCTTTACGGCATTAGTTGAATTTTTTGTGATAGAATGTGTTGAAGTAGGGTTTCCAGCAATATACCTATAACCTAATCTAGAGTGGTCTTACAAGTAAACTATGTATTCAGCAAATGAAACTTATTACAGTGGCACACAGAGTTCTTTCACTACCTGCTGCTACTTATGCCGGGCACCGCACAGTAAAGGCGACAGACTTTCTGTCGAGAGAAAGAAGAAGTATTTTGCAGCAGAACATCTTGGTTATTGTGGAGAAACCTATCAAGCACTGCGTGGAGGAAAAATCGACTGTATATACAAAGCCGTTTGTGTTCAGCGTTTCTTCGCAAGATATTCATGGCATGCCTTCTTGCGGCTAAAATCGGCTATGAATATTGCAAGAGTCAGGTTACTTTTGAGAGGTATGAAGAAATTCCTCCGTTTTTACGGTTATTGATTACATTCTGCCTCCTTAAAAGTTTCATTGCTGGACCTATGGGAAACCGAGCGTAAAGGGATAACCACAAAAGATAATTTCTGCTAAAAAAGATTGAGAGGAAATTTGATGGAGATAATAAGTGTCCTGTTATGTACTTATAATGAACCACTGAAATATCTAAAACTTAGCATAGAGTCAATACTGTCTCAAACATACACAAACATTCAATTGATTATTGTAAATGACAATCCAAAGCGAGCAGATATGGCAGACTTGCTTGCTGCATATGCCAGAGAAGATTCAAGAATAAAATATATAGTCAACCCAAGCAATATTGGACTTGTTAGTTCACTTAATGCTGGATTGAAGGACGCCATCGGCGAGTATATTGCAAGAATGGATGCGGATGATATTGCAACAAAAGATCGCTTAGAAAAGCAGCTCGAATTTTTACAGGTAAAAAGCTACGATATGGTAGGGTGTAATGCTATAAAAATAGATGAAAATGGGAAAGAAATAGGATATTTAAACGTCCCAACCGCTCATGAAAAAATCAAGGAATATCAATTATATGGAGGCTGTGTCTTACATCCAACGTGGCTTGGAAAAAGAGAAGTATTCGAAAAATTAAACGGATATAGATTAGTTTATGCTTGCGAGGATTTTGACTTCATTCTCAGGGTAATCCAAAATGGGTTTAAAATAGGTAATATGCCTGCATATGGGTTGTATTATAGAATCCGTACAGAGAGTGTTTCAAGTAAGGCAAATATCCGACAAAAGCTGACAATGTACTATCTTATTGACAATGGAGCCTATCAAAATGTTCCGTCTGTGGAAATGCTGGAGAAATACTTGAATTCAGTCAAATATAAAGATGATTTTGCAACTCTCGAAATGTATGAATTTGTAAAGGCTAATATGAAGGCTAAAAAATTCAATTTAGTCAGAATATATGATTTCTTTCGAATTGCTAGAAACAAATACTTTTATAGGAATCTGATTGAGCATCTAAAAATGAAGGAAAGAGAGAAGTATGTTACTATTCGAAATAATATAAACTAGGTTGAACAAGGCAAATATAATACGAGCTATCATAAAATGCCAACAGCCTGCTTTGCGGCAGTATTTAAATGATTGGCGATTAAACATAAGATACTTGACGCTGCCAAAGGGATTGGATTCTATTCTATTATAAAGTGAGGAGGTAACCACATGGAGAATAAAATTGTTATACCAACAGGATATATGGGTTCGGGGTCGTCCGCTGTAACAGATCTTCTGAGTGAGGTAGATGGATACTCTTGCTCCAACGGAAACTTTGAGTATGTTTTTATGCATTGCCCTAACGGAGTATTTGATTTGGAAGACAAACTCTTAAAAGGAAACAATGCTTTTCGCAGTGACGAAGCCCTTCATGCATTTTATAGTTGTATGAAAACATTATACACCAATAAATATTATTGGGTTGCTGATTATAAGGATAAGGTTGGTTCTGATTTTATGAGCTGGTGCGTGGAATTCATCAGCTCGCTCATGGATGAAAGGACTAAGGATGTCTATTGGTATTATCAAGAAAACCCTAATGTAAAAATATATATAGAGAAAACCTTGGCTAAGATCATAAAATTATTATCGTTTGGAAAAGTGGTACCAAAGCCGGGTCTAAGGTATGAGGAAATGTGGCTTTCATACACGACTCCGTCTGAGTTCTATTCGAGAGCAAAGATTTTACTGGATAAATTTTTCTTGCAAATGGGAATATCGAATTCAAATATAATATTAGATCAGCTTGTTTTGCCGCATAACCTGTATCGAATAGAGAATTACTTTGAGGATAATTGTAAGGTGATTGTGGTTGATCGTGATCCAAGGGATGTTTTTCTTCTGAACAAATATTACTGGAGAAAAGCGAATGCGACTGTTCCATATTCATTTGATGTAGAGAAATTCTGTAGCAATTATAGTAAGATGAGGCAGGCCGAAAAACAGGTGGAAAATAGAAATATATTAAGAATTCACTTTGAAGACTTGATTTATAATTATGATAGTTCTGTTTTTCAAATTCTTTCTTTTCTTGATATTCCGAAAACCTTGCATAAGGACAAGCTGACTAAATTTGTCCCGGAAAAATCAAAAAAGAACACACAAATATTTAACAGGAATATGGAATATTCTGACGAAGCACACTATATTGAAAGCAAATTGCCGCAATATCTATATAATTTTCCTTCAGTAGAACGTGAAAAATTTTCTGTGGACAATATGATTCTGTAAGAGAATTTGTAAAGGAAATGGCTGTAACACATGAGAGAAAAAATCAAAAATATTAAGGATCGAATATTTAAGAGTCACCTTGCCAGAAACTTCTTGCTGATTTTTTCTGGCGAGGGAATAAGCTCTGTATTTGGCTTTTTGGCAACCATATTTATAATTAACGCAATTGGTTCATATAAACACGGTATCCTTGTTGCCGTTCAGACATATACGAATTTGTTTTATGGCTTGTTTTCGTTTAAAACGTTTCAATCCTTAATTAAGTACTTAGCTAAAGCCGAGAGGGACAATGATCACGAGTCCGAAAAGATTTATATTAAGTGGGCCGTAATGTTGGATGCATTTTGCCTTGTAGCAACTTTGTTCTTTGGAGTGATATTAAAGGACGTTGTGATCAATATTATGGGTTGGGATCGTGCAATATCAGAGTATTGTATTTTCTATCTATGTGTTTATATGCTCAATTTTCAGGGAACCACAATTGGAGTACTAAGATACTTTGAAAACTATAAGTACGTTGTAACATCTAATATATCTTGTGCAGTTATACGATGTGTAGGTTTTTTAGGGTGCTTTGTACTCAGGTGTGATTTTAAAGCGTTTTTTTTAGTAGACTGTATAGCGAACGCAGCAAAATTTTTACTAATGAACTTTTATACTCTAAAAACTCTGGCTCAGCATAAGTTGCTTGACTTCTATAAAGTAAAACTGAAATGGTGTCCTGATTTTTTAAAGTTTAGCTTATACAGCAATTTGACTTCAACAATTGATTTGCCGGTAAATCAAATTACATCACTGATCATCAATAAATATTTAGGATTTGAAGCCACATCCGTGTATAGTGTGTTCGGAAATATCGGATCTGTAATAAATAAATTAGGAGATCCAATAAGTCAGGTAATTTATCCTGAAATGAATAAGATGATTTCGCAGAAAGATGTCGCAAGTGCAAGAAAATTATCAAATCATTTAAAGCTGATTATGTTATCGCTTTTTAGCATCAGTACTATATTCGTAGTAGCAACACATTCCCTTTGGCTGAAATATCTCATTAGTAATCCAAACGAGTATGTAATTCCTTTGATTCTGTACATTGGATATAGTTGTTATTCAAATTCCTCGATGGGTACCCATAACCTTTTCATGGCGTTGGGCTATGTTAAATACAATATTCCCATATTGTTAGTTGTAAATGCTGGATATTTGGGGCTATTACTCTTCTCCGTACAGCATTATGGTTTGACCGGTGTAATTGCTACTTACCTCCTTCAAGCATTAGCCGTTGTATTCATTAAGGAGGTAATTATGCGGAAACGTAATTACCAGGAGCTTATGTAAAATGAAAAAGAAAAAAGTGCTGTTTATTATTTGGTCCTTTAGTTATGGCGGCGGTGCAGAAAAGATACTTGCAAATATTGTTAACAATCTGGATTACGAAAAATACGATATTGATGTTCTGGAATACCTTCACGCAGATAAAATGGAACCCGTAAATGGCAATATCAAAATTTTGCCTCCGATTGTCGACATTACGCGACAGGATATGTTTTCAAAAATATACAATAAACTAATAAATTCTTCCTTAATTAAATTATTCCCGGGTCTAATAAGAAAAATGCATCTTAGAAAGATATATGATGTAGAAATATCATTTAATTACCTTATTCCAACGTTTCTATTGAGCAGAAATAGCCAAAAGCGTATAGCTTGGATACATAGTGCGATTTATGATTTGGAGGAAAATAAGAGATTAAGAAACAAGCAAAGAAAAGCATTAAGCTCTGTAAATAAGATTGTGGCAATATCGAATGCTACAGAGAAATCAATTGCTGCCGTATTTCCTGAATTCAAAGATAAAATCATAAAAATATATAACGGTTATGATTTCTCCGGTATGGTGCCAGAAGGAACTGTAACGGATTTCCAGCTGCTGTATTGTAATCGTTTTGACGAGAATAAAGATCCTTTGCAGTTTATTCGGATTGTTAAACGATTAAATGATTTGGGGCTTTCTGTAACAGCAAAAATGCTTGGTACGGGTGTCTTATTTAATGAGGCCATCAGATTAATTAGAGAGTACAAACTGGAAGCGCAGATTGAATGTGTTGGATATAAGAAAAATCCATATGCGTACTATAAGCACTGCAAGGTTTTCTGCTTAACTTCACATAGCGAGGGATTTCCAACAACATTAGTTGAAGCAATGTATTTTGGAAAGCCTTTTGTTTCCACACCCGTAGCAGGTACAGATGAGCTGTCACAAAATGAAAATTGCGGTTTTATTGCAAGAGATGAAGAAGAATATGCTATAAAATTACTTGAGTTGTTAACGACCTCAGAATTGTATAAAAACATGAGCGAATACTGCAGCAATTATGTGATAAACTATTCGTTAAAAAACCAGATTCAAGCTATAGAAGAAAATTGTTTATAACTTTATTCTTAAAAACAGCTTGCTATACCGTATAGGAAGCTGTTTAAGCACGCTCAATGTTCATAAAAACGAAAGGAAGAAGGTACATGAACAAACAAGAAAGTGACATCCTGAACGCACTTTTGCTGGAACCTTTTATCAATCAACGGATTTTAGCAGAAGTGTCAGGACATTCGTTAGGAGTAGTAAATCGTTCACTCAAGGAACTCATTAAAGCTGAGTAGCTGGATGATTCTATTCGCCCCACAATGAAAGCCATAACTGAGTTTAAGCAGAAAACTCCGCAGCGAGCTATTATCTTGGCAGCAGGGTTTGGTATGCGCATGGTTCCAATCAATATGGAGATGCCAAAGGGTCTTTTGGAAGTTAATGGTGAGCCGTTTATTGAACGTATTATCAAGCAGCTTCATGAGGTGGGGATTAAAGAAATCTATGTAGTTGTAGGCTTCATGAAAGAAAAATACGAGTATTTGATTGATGAATATGGCGTGGAACTAGTAGTAAATGCAGATTATGCGGCAAAGAATAAACTGCATTCAGTCAAACTTGCAAAAGAACATTTGGAAAATGTGTACATTATTCCATGCGATATTTGGTGTGACAGGAACCCCTTCCACCGCCATGAACTGTATTCCTGGTATATGGTTAGTGACCTGGTGGACAACGAAAGCAATGTTCGCGTCAATCGTAAGATGGAACTGGTAACTGTGCCAGAAAGCTCTGGCGGCAATGCAATGATCGGTATCTGCTATTTGGTGAAAGAGAATGCAGACACCGTTGCAGAACGTGTTGATGAACTTTGCAAAAATCAGCGATACGATGGAGCGTTCTGGGAAGAAGCACTTTATAACAAGGATCGAATGATTATTGCGGCTCGTGTGGTTCATTCGACAGATGTTGTGGAAATTAACACCTATGAGCAATTATAGCAATTTTCAAAAATAAGGCGAATAGCCGCAGGAATGGAACCAGCCTGAGCAGTCAGAAGGCGAAACTGTCTGAAAAGCACATTGTATCGCGTTCGGAAGAGTATCCAGGGTCCGTGCCTTGAATTTACGAAGGAAAGACTTCACCTTCGACCAGAGCTTTTCAATAGGATTCAGATCAGGACTATATGGTGGAAGATAAATGCATCGAACACCGGAGCTGTCCAGCAGATTTCTCACTGCCTTTGCATGGTGCGACTTCATATTATCCATTATGAGAACAGAATTTCCGTTCAGATGAGGCAGCAAATCAGTTTCCAGATACCGCTTAAACCTCTCCTCAGTTGTTCCGCCTGAGAAAGTCGTATAGCGTAGTGTCCCATCCAACTGAATCGATGACAGAATGGTCGTGTTCTTGGGCTTAGAAAGTGGTGCGGAATCAACAGCTCTGCTTCCTCCAAGCGAATAGGCATACCGCCTTGTCATATCCGTATTGCATCCGCTTTCATCCAGAAACACAAGGTCACTTGCCTTGAATCCAGATATAAGGCCGTTCCAGTCTTTTCTCTTCTGCGCCACATCGGGGACGCTCCTGTTCATTGGCATGAAGAGACTTTTTCTTCCGGCGGTATCCTGCTTTCTGAAGAAAACGCCAGACAGTATCAATACTGACAGGCAAATCCAACGTTTCAATGATTTCCAGACATGTGATATCCGGCTGTTTTTCCAGAAGCGAAAGGATGTGCTGATGATCTACATCTGACAATTTGGGCTTCTTTCCACGGAGATTCGTTTGAGTTTCGTAACTGCCTGTTTCGTTCCGACGCTTCAGCAAACGATATATCGAACAGGTGTTTACAGAAAAGCTCTTTGCCGGTTCTTTTACGCTAACGCCTTTGTCGTATGCTTCCAGAATCAATTTTCGAGCTTCATTGTGCAGCATAGTTCTCACCTTCTTTGCCTCTGTTATACCTCTTTTTGCTCAAAAGTTAAAGCACTCTCTGCCGTATTATTGAAAACTGCTATACGAGAAATTGACAGCGACTCTAATCAGTTAAAAACAGATGTCATTCGGGTGATTTGCAGAGCCTTAGAAGCAAAGGAGAAAGACGTTACAGATATTACGGTCTTGAAAAAGGGTATGACGAATCGTTTTTTCCTGTTTACTTGTAAAGGAAAGAAATATATCATGCGTATTCCTGGAGAGGAAACAGACCAGTTAATTAACCGCCGACAAGAAGCTGCAGTTTACCAAACGATTGATGGAAAGCATATCTGCGATGATATTGCATATATCAACCCGGGAAATGGCTATAAAATCACAGAGTTTCTGGAAGGAGCCAGACTATGTGATCCATCGAATTACGAAGATGTCAAGAAGTGCATGAGACGGCTACGAAGCTTCCATGAAATGAAGCTAAAAGTGAATCATGAATTTGATATTTTCGGCCAGATGGAATTTTATGAAACACTGTGGGAGGGGGCAACTTCTATATATAAGGATTACGAAAAAACAAAAGCAAACGTTCTGTCACTGAAACGAAAGACAATGAATCCCTTTAAGTGTTGAAAACAAGTGAATTAATAATTTGAAATTGGAGGATGAAGATGCTTAATTTTACAGTTGGCCCGGTAATGTCGGATGATGTAGTGCGTGCTATTGGCGCAGAACAGGTTCCATATTTTAGAACGCCAGAGTTCTCTGCTGTTATGCTTGAAAATGAAAAGCTGATAAAAAAGTTTGCGAAAGCGGGCGATGACGCAAGAGCGGTGTTTATCACTGGCTCTGGTACGGCATCTATGGAAGCAACTGTTATGAATGTCTTTGATAAGACAGATAAAGTTTTGGTTGTAAACGGCGGCAGCTTTGGCCAGCGTTTTGTTGAGTTGTGCCAAATTCATGAGATCCCGTATGAGGAAATCAAGCTAGAGAAAGGTAAAGCACTCAAAAAAGAACAGTTGGATATGTACGATGGGAAAGGCTTTACTGGATTCCTTGTGAATGTACATGAAACCTCAACAGGTGTTCACTATGACATTGAGATGATCAGTGAGTTTTGTAAGAAAAACGGAATTTTTCTGGTCGTGGATGCCATAAGCTCCTTCCTTGCAGACGATTTTGATATGAACAAACTGGGTGTACAGGTAATGATTACTGGTTCCCAGAAAGCATTGGCTTGTCCTCCGGGTGTGTCAGTTATTGTCTTATCTAATGAAGCAGTCAAGCGTGTAGAAGAGCGTGATGTGAAGTGTATGTATCTGAATCTGAAGTCTGCTCTTAAAAATGGCGAGCGGGGACAAACACCCTTTACACCAGCAGTTGGTACTTTACGCCAGATCAATGCCCGTCTAAAAGAAATTGAAGCTGCAGGCGGGGTTGAGAACGAAACAAAGAAAATTGCGGAACTTGCTCAAGATTTTAGAGATAAGATTAAGGGATTGCCTTTTGAAATCGTTTCTGAGTCGATGTCCAATGCAGTTACACCGTTGCATCCTTTGAATGTATCGGCCTATGATGTTTTTACGATGCTCAAAGATGAGTATGGTATTTGGATTTGTCCCAATGGTGGAGAAATGAAAGAGACCATTTTCCGTGTGGGGCATATTGGTGCATTGACAAAAGAGGACAACACCACGCTTGTGAATGCTTTTAAGGATTTACAGAGGCGTGGACTTTTGTGAAATGTGAGAGGAAGCAAGAAATGGTAAAAGTAATTACATACGGGACGTATGACTTGCTTCATTATGGTCATATCAAGCTGCTAGAACGTGCAAAAGCATTGGGAGATTATCTGATCGTTGGTGTTACAGCGGATGATTTTGATAAAACCCGTGGAAAAATCAATGTACAACAGTCTTTGATGGAGCGTATTGAGGCTGTACGTGCCACCGGGCTTGCGGATAAGATCATTGTAGAAGAATATGAGGGTCAAAAAATCGATGATATTCGCAGGTACGATGTGGATATTTTCACTGTTGGATCGGATTGGATCGGGAAATTTGACTACCTAAAAGAATATTGTAAAGTAGTATATTTGGAACGCACAGAAGGTGTTTCCAGTTCGGAAATCCGTTCAGAGGAGCGAAAAGTTCGACTTGGAATCATTGGCGATTCTCATATTGCTAAAAAGTACATCCGAGAAACACAATTTGTCAATGGGCTGGAAATTGCTGGTGTGTGTACAGAAAATCCGAAATATTTCGAGGAGATTCCTTTTATAACACAGGACTATGACAGATTACTTGAGGAAGTGGATGCAGTCTACATCGTTTCTACTCCTGAACATCATTACGAACAAATTCAAAGTGCGTTGGAAAAGGGAAGACATGTCTTATGCGAACCGCCTGTTGCATTAAACGAGAGGCAGAGCACAGAACTATTCTCGTTGGCGGCAAAAAAGGGCTGTATTCTGATGGATGCGCTTAAAACGGCCTATGCGACAGCATATTCACGGTTGCTTTTGCTGGCAAAAGAGGGAAAGATTGGCGAAATCTATTCTGTTGATGCTACCTGTACTAGCCTACGATCCATTGCAGAAGATGCGTGGGATAGCATTTGCGATTGGGGTCCTACAGCGATGCTTCCGATATTTAACATACTGGGGAATGATTACAAAACTAAAAATATTATTACCCATATTGATGATGAGGGTCATGATCAATTTACAAGGATCACTTTCCTTTACGATCACGCAGTTGCATCTGCAACAGTTGCCAAGTGGGTCAAATCAGAAGGTGAACTAATTATTTCTGGGACAAGAGGATATATTTATGTTCCAGCACCGTGGTGGAAAACAGATTATTTTGAGATTCGATATGAAGACGCGTCACAGAACAAACGATATTTCTATCAACTGGATGGTGAAGGCATCCGTTATGAACTTGTTGCTTTTATAAGAGCAATAGGAAGCGGACGAAATTTGGCATGTGTTGATAGCAAAGTGTCAAATAAGATTTGTGAGGTGATAGGAAACTTCTATTCTAAAGTAGATTGCGCTGTGATTTGATCAATGGGAAGTCATGCTGGCCAAAAAGCAGCCCATGAGCAAGCTGGCGGAGCCCCTGAAGATCTACCCGCAGGTGTTGGAGAATGTTCGTGTGACCGACAAGAAGGCCGCACAGGATGACGAAGCAGTGCAGGCAGCAGTCAAGTCCGTAGCCGAGGCACTGGGTGACACTGGCCGTATCCTTGTCCGTGAGTCCGGCACTGAACCGGTCGTGCGTGTGATGGTGGAAGCCCCTGACCACGATACCTGCCAGAAGTACGTCTCTCAGGTCGTGGAAGTCATCAAAAACAAGGGCTACGCTGTCTGAACCTTGCACTGAACTAAAGTAATCTTTTCAAACCTCAAACCGTGTGGGTGTGGCTACAAAATCTCATCCAGGCGGTTTTATAATAGACGAATTGCTTCATATCGAACAAATATACACGTTTTTCATTTCATCCCTCAAAATCACTTCCGGTGAAATTTCAGCAGATGAGGTAGAAGGGGGGAGAGCACAGGCAAAGTAGGGATTGGGCAAATAAACAGCAACGAGCATCACAGGTGAGAATTCATCAAGGCAGTCAGCGCATAAAAACAACTTCAATCGCTTCAAAATTTATTCTTCAAAAAATCAGCGATAACCCATCATTCAATTTCGCCCATCAATGCACCAATCAAACCGTAATTCAACCCGTCATCACATCCACCCTGAGGAGCGCATCTGGGCAAGGGCAAACGCCCCGGGTCCCGGACGCTCCGAAGATCAAGCACGACAAGATGAAACAATTTTACATGATTGACATGGAGCGAAAAATATGGTAATATCGTCTTATCAAAAAAGTGCGAATCTCTCTCGCTTACGAAGAAAAAATCTCTCTCGTAACGAAAAATCAGACGATACAGCGAATAAAAATAGAATTTGCCGAAGGCTGGCAGACACGAGGGACTTAAAATCCCTTTCTGGCGACAGAGTGCGGGTTCAAGCCCCGCCGGTGGCATGAGAAAGCTCAGAATTGTTCGTTGATTCGAATGATTCTGGGCTTTCTTGGTTCTTTGTCAAATGTTTGGCTGAAGCAGGTAAAAACGGCAAACAGGAACCAGTGGTATGACATTCAAGAGACGATACGCCTTTTTCATTAGGGTGTATCTGAAAACACCCAACGACATACACAAAACAGACCCTCCAGCAGGATCTTGCTGCCATGGGGCTGACCGGCACCGAGACAATTCTCATCCACTCCTCCATGAAAGCCATCGGTGTTGTCGAAGGCGGCGCGGACACGGTTCTGGATGTTTGCATTGCTGGCGCTGAATTTTGCAAACCGATAAGAATGCAACGATACCTCTGCGGTTCTGGATGCACCGCAGGGGTCTTTTTTGTGCAGGTCCTTTCCGAAAAGGGAAAATCATGGTATACTGTGTTGAAAAGAATTTGATTCTGGAGGAGCAAAGATGAATGATATGAAGGTAAAGACAGGTGCACTGCTGAAAGAGATGGCCGTCCTGACCGGGGCGGTCGCGATCGTTGCGGCGGGCGTCTACTTTTTTCTGGTGCCGAGCCATACATCCATCAGCAGCATTTCCGGCCTTGGCATCGTGCTGTCCAATTTTGTGCCGCTGCCCTTGTCAGTCATTACGATGATCCTGAACGTTGTGCTTCTCATTGTCGGGTTCTTTACCTGCGGCAGAGAGTTTGGCGCAAAGACCGTTTACACCAGTGTGCTGCTGCCAGTGTTTCTGGGGCTATTTGAAAAGCTGTTCCCGGAGGCTGGCTCGATGACTGGCAGTCAGGAGCTGGACGTGGTGTGCTATATCCTGGTGGTCAGCATCGGGCTGAGCATTTTGTTCAACCGCAACGCGTCCTCCGGCGGGCTGGATATCGTGGCGAAAATCATGAACAAATACCTGCACATGGAATTGGGAAAAGCCATGTCTCTGTCGGGGATGTGCATAGCGCTTTCCGCAGCGCTGGTCTATGATAAGAAAACGGTGGTCCTGAGCATTCTGGGCACTTATTTCAACGGCATCGTGTTGGATCATTTCATCTTCGACAACAGCATCAAGCGCCGTGTCTGCATCATCACCGAAAAAGAGGAGGCGCTACGGCAGTTTATCATCAATGATCTGCACAGTGGTGCGACCATGTACGAGGCCATCGGCGCATACAATCTGGAAAAACACAACGAGATCATTACCATCGTGGACAAGAGCGAGTATCAGAAGCTGATGAACTTTATCAACCGGGAGGACCCCAAGGCGTTTGTCACTATTTACAATGTGTCCAGTGTGCAGTATCAGCCCAAGACCTGAGCACCGGATGTGAAAGGAGAACCTATGAACATTACAGTTTATCTTGGAGCAAACGAAGGAAACACCCCGACGCTGAAAGCGGCGGTGCAGGAGCTTGGCCGCTGGATTGGGGAGAGCGGGAATGCGCTGATCTACGGCGGGTCCCGAAGCGGCCTGATGGGTGCACTGGCGGACAGTGTATTGGCTGCGGGCGGCAAGGTGATCGGCGTGGAGCCGGAGTTCTTTGTCAAAGGGGAACTTCAACACGATGGCCTCACGGAGCTGATCGTCACAAAGGATATGACCGAACGGAAGACGAAGATGATTGAGCTGGGCGATGCGTTCATTGCGTTTCCCGGCGGGACAGGTACGCTGGAAGAGATCGCAGAGGTGATGTCCAAAGTCTCGCTGAAGCATCTGGATGCGCCCTGCATTCTGTACGATCTGGATGGTTATTATACCGGCCTGCGGATGCTGCTGAGCCACATGATCGAAACGGGCCTGTCGTCTGAAGAACGGCAGAAAGGAATCTGTTTTGCAAAGGATCTCGCGGAGATCAAGACGATTTTGAACCGTTGATTTCATAAAACAAATCGGATTGAAATAACGCAGATGCGATTGAAACTGAAAAAATAAAACAAAGAGTAAATCGCGAGAAAGCCGTCCGCAACAAAATTTCATCTACATCAAAAACGCATAGAATGAAAAGAATACAAATCGTATAGCTTGTTTGAGCGGCACATTTCTACAGCGAAAAATTGACTCGAATGCCGCGCCGTTTTATGTTATAATAGCTCATAGAAAAGGAGCGTGGAGTATTTGGAACTGGAGCAAGCGCAGAAGCGCGTGGAAGAACTGCGCGCGGTAATTGAAAAGAACAACCGCCTTTATTACGATCAGGATGCCCCCGAACTGGAGGATTTTGAATACGATGCCCTGACACGGGAGCTGAAAGAATTGGAAGCACAGTTCCCGCAGCTGGTCACACCCAACTCACCGACGCAGCATGTCGGCGGGACCCCCAGCGGACGGTTTGCCAAGGTCACACACGCGGTCAAAATGGAAAGTCTGTTGGATGCGTTTTCGTTTGACGAACTGCGTGACTTTGACCGCCGGGTGCGTGAAGCAGGCGTCGAACCGGAATACGTGGTGGAGATCAAGATCGATGGCCTTTCGTGCAGCCTGGAATACGAAAACGGTACGCTGGTGCGGGCTTCCACCCGCGGCGACGGTGTGGTCGGCGAAGACGTGACGGCCAATGTCAAAGCCATCCGGAAGATTCCCAAACAGCTGAAGGATGCACCGGAGTTTCTGGAAGTGCGCGGTGAGGTGTATATGCCGCATGAAGCGTTCCAGCACCTTTGCGCCGAGCAGGAATTGCAGGGAGCGGCCCCCTTTAAGAATCCGCGCAATGCAGCCGCCGGTTCGCTGCGCCAGAAGGATTCAAAAATCACCGGGAGCCGTGGGCTGTCGATCTTTATCTTCAATGTGCAGCAGATTCGCGGCAAGGAACTGACTACCCATGCAGAGAGTCTGGACTACCTCAAGAGCCTGGGTCTGCCGGTCTCGCCGCGCTATCACGTGGTGCACAACATCGAAGACGCCATTGCTGAGATCGAGCAGATCGGCCAGAACCGTTCGAAGCTCGATTTTGATATGGACGGTGCCGTTATCAAGGTAAATGCTTTTGCACAGCGCGATTTGATGGGTTCGACCAACAAATTCCCGCGCTGGGCCATTGCATTCAAGTACCCGCCGGAGGTCAAGGAGACGACGCTGCGCAGCATCGAAGTAGCCGTTGGCCGCACGGGCGTTCTGACCCCGACGGCCTGCTTTGACCCGGTCTTTCTGGCGGGGACTACCGTAGCACGTGCGACGCTCCACAACGAGGACTTCATCCGTCAGTTCGGCCTCTGCATCGGGGATACCATTCAGGTGCGCAAGGCGGGTGATATCATTCCGGAGGTCATCGGTGTGACCCGCCATGAGGAAGGCGCACAGCCCTATGAGATGCCCACAGTCTGCCCGTCCTGCGGCGCACCGGTTGTGCATCTGGAAGATGAGGCGGCACTGCGCTGTGTCAACCCGGAGTGCCCGGCACAGGCACTCCGCAACATCATCCACTTTGCTTCCCGCGATGCCATGGACATCGACGGCCTCGGTACGGCGGTTGCAACGCAGCTGGTGGATAAGGGGCTGGTGCACTCGGCGGCAGACCTTTATACCCTCACGCTGGAGCAGCTGCTGACGCTGGAAAAGTTCAAGGAAAAGAGTGCGACCAATCTGCTGCAAGCCATCGCGCACTCCAGGGAAAACAATCTGGACAAGCTGCTGTTTGGCTTTGGCATCCGGAACATCGGCGATAAGGCTGCGGCTCTGCTGGCGGAACATTTCGGTTCGCTGGAAGCCATCCGGGAGGCGACCGAGGAGCAGATCAGCGAGATCGACGGCTTTGGCGGTGTGATGGCTCAGAGCGTGACCGAGTTCTTTGCAAAAGACGGCACGACCGACCTTGTCCATCGTCTGGCGGATGCCGGATTGAATATGCAGTGGAAGGGAGAACCCAAGGGCGACAAACTCGCCGGAAAAACGCTGGTCGTGACCGGCACACTGGAGACCCTTTCCCGCAATGAGGCGGAGGCGCTGATCGTAAAGAACGGCGGCAAGGCCAGCGGTTCCGTCTCGAAAAAGACGGCCTATGTGGTGGCCGGAACGGCGGCAGGCTCGAAGCTGACCAAGGCACAGGCCCTTGGTGTGCCGGTGCTGACCGAAGCAGAGTTTCTCGCTCTGTTGAACGAGGAACCAAAGCCGGAAGCCTGAATCTTTCCGGAGTCCTGAATAAAAGAAGAACCCCATCAAACGCCCGTACAGTGGAACACGCTGTGCGGGCGTTTGTGCTGCCCGGTTCTATCTTCCGCCCGGCTGCATACAGTGATGACAAGAGACGCGGAAGGAGAATGCAGGATGGACGAGTATTATCAGATGGTTCAATCGCTGCCGAGCTGGCTGGCTCGGCAGCTTATGGACATGCCGTCGGCCCTTGCGCCCGATGTGCAGGAGCTTCGGCTGCGGGTGGGCTGTGCACCAGCGTTCACGATGCGCGGGGCAGTCTGCACACCGCAGGAAACAGCGCGGGAGCTTGCCTCCTTGCAGCGGATGCTTCTGACGCCGCAGCAGATGGAGGAGATCTTGTTCACATTGTGCGGTGGGTCGGTCCACACGCATCAGACGGAGATCGCACAGGGGTATGTGACGGGTCCCTCCGGGTGCCGGGCGGGCCTTGGTGGGCGCTTTCTGCAAAACCCGGAACAGGGCGTCGTTTTGCAGGAACTGACCTCCGTCAACCTGCGCGTTGCACGTGAGAAAACTATCCCGCTCCCACAGGAACTGTGTGCAGCCATGCAGACGCATTTCATCGGGATGCTTCTCGTAGGCGAGCCGGGCAGCGGCAAAACGACGCTTCTGCGCAGCATGGCGCGGGAGCTTGTCTGCCAGAAAAAACTGGTCTCGGTGATCGACGAGCGGCGGGAGTTGTTTTCGGGCAGCTCCCGGCGGAAGTCCCCCGGTGAAGCGCTGGATGTGATCTCCGGCATCCCGAAGGGACAGGCTGTGCAGATGGCACTGCGGACACTCTCGCCGCAGATCCTTTTGTTGGACGAGCTGGGCGGTCTGGATGAGGTGACAGCGCTCGAACAGGGGTTTTTCAGCGGCGTGGACTTTATCGCAACGCTCCATGCAGCGTCCCCGGAAGAAGCGGTCGGACGCCCCCAGGTGCAGGCGCTGCAGGCGCGGGGCGCACTCCATGTGCTGGTCTGGCTCAAAGGGCGGGCGGAGCCGGGGCAGGTGCGGGAGGTGCGGTTTTTATGAGCAGTCTCTTTTTGCATGGCATCGGGGCGGTCTGCCTGGTATTCTGCGGCTGGTGTGTTGGCGATGGGGTCTGCATCCGTGCAGAGGCACATCGGCAGGCACTGCAAAAGACCATTGCCCTACTGGAACGCATCCGCCGGGAGATCGAATTCCGGCGTACGGATCTGAGAGCTTTGCTTTGTGCTATGCAGCGGGAGGGTCTTGTGGGGCAGGCAGAGCATTCGCTGCAAACGCTGGCTCCCGACCCGGCGCTGACCCGGCGGGAGCAGATCGCATTCCGGGCGTGCATGGCAGGGCTGGGCCATGCGGAAGCAGCACAGGAATGCCAGCAGCTTGCATTTTACATTCAGCAGTTCGAGACGTTTCAGACAGAGCTTGCACCGCAGCTGCGGCAAACGAACGAGCTTTCGCATAAGCTTGGCCTTGCGCTGGGGCTGGCGGCTGCAATTTTGCTGATTTGAGAGGATGAAAAAGATGGAGATCGACCTGATCTTTAAGATCGCGGCCATTGGCATCATCGTAGCGGTTCTGAACCAATTGCTGATCCGCTCCGGGCGGGAGGACCAGGCGATGATGACGACACTGGCAGGGCTGGTCGTGGTCCTGTCCATTCTGGTGAAACAGATCAGCGCCCTGTTCGTGACCATCAAATCCCTGTTCGCACTATGAGTGCGGCGGCAGCGGTCTTTGGTCTGGCGCTTGTGGCAGCATTGCTTTATACAGTGCTCAGGCGCAGTGTCCCATCCTACGCGCTGCTGCTTTCGCTGGGGGCGGCACTGGTGCTTCTGGTGCGGGTCGGGTCTGCGTTCCGGGCGGCGCTCCTCGGCATCGTCCGCCTGGGGGAGCAGACGAACGGCGCGGCCTTTTCGTGTCTGATGAAGAGCGCGGTCGTCCTGCTTCTGACGGACTACACCCACACCCTCTGCGAAGAAGCCGGAGCGGAATCGCTGGCGTGGTGTGTCGGGCTGGCCGGCCGCTGTCTGGTGCTTGCGGCGGCGTGGCCGCTGCTGGAAGAGATTTTACAGCGAATCGGGAGTATGACGGGATGAACAACTGGGATATGCGCCTTCCGGGCGCGGAGATGTGGGGGCCTTATCTGGAACAAAGCCCGGTACCGCCTGCGGCGTTCGCAGAAAACCCCTGGGAGGCGCTGCGCAGTTTTCTGCCGGAGTCCCTGCCCACGGCTCTGCATACCGCTGCAAGCTGGTATGCGGCGGTTCTGACCTTTCTGGTGCTGGGCGCCGTCATCGCACTGCTGTTGGGCGGCCATGCGGATGGAACACTGCTGGACCTCGTCTGCGCAGGGGGCTGCGGGGTCCTGCTATGGGAGAAGCTCGTGGCCCTTTCCGAAACGCTCTGCACCCAGATCGAAAGCTGGAACCGGTTTCTTCTGGGTTTTCTGCCAGTGTATGCAGGGGTCCTGACCCTGGGCGGCGAGAGCGTGGCAGGCGCTTCGGCAGGCGGTTTTCTTCTGACGCTGCTGTGTGCTCTGGCGCAGGGGCTCACGGTGCTGGTGCCGCCGCTGCTCCAATGCTATCTGGCCTTGAGCATGGCCTGCTGCATCTGTGCGGAAACCGGGCTGGGGAGCTTTTGCAAGGCGGTTGGCCGTGCGCTGGAAAAGCTGCTGGGATGGGCGGGCAAACTTCTGGTTGCTCTTTTGGGTCTGGAGCGCATCTCAACGCTGCAACTGGACCGTGCGGCCCTTCGCACCGGGCAGCTTCTGACCGGGACGGTGCCGATCATCGGGGAGACGCTGCGCGATGCCTCGGAGACGGTGCTGTCGTGCCTTCAGCTTTTGAAAAGCGGGCTGGGGCTGGCTGCGCTATTGACCATTGCAGCAGAATTCGTGCCGGTCTATCTGGGAATGCTGATCCAGCTGGGCCTGCTTTCCGGATGCGGACTTCTATGCGGAATGATGGGCAGTGAGCGCTGCCAGAGCCTTCTGGAATGCTTTGCTGAGGCGCTCCGCTGCATGATGGCGGTGACGGCGCTGTTTGCGGGGCTTGCCATTGCAGGCACGGCACTGCTCTTTGTGGTAGGGGGTGGATGAGGTGCAGAACATCAAAGCGGCGGTGGCAGTTTTCTGCACGGCGTGTATCTGCGCGGAGCTGACCGCACAGCTCACAGGGCAGGGGTGGGTCCGGCGCAGCATAAAAGCGGTGGCTGGGTTATATATTTTAGCAGTGGTCCTCTGTGTGCTTCCGCAGGCAAAAGGGGAGTGGCAGGCGTTCGCTCTCCCGGCGGCGTCTTCGGTGGAGCTGGGAACACAGAAGGAGACCGTGCTTTGCGCGGCGGCGTCTCAGCTGGAAGACACCTTGGAAGCCCGCTGCCGTGAGGAGCTGGGCGCAGAGGTCGCCATCCGCATCGAGCTGGAAGAGACAGCGGAGGGCGTACAGGTCCATTCCCTGACGGTGACGCCGATGGGAAAGGCGGAAGAAACGCGGGACGCGGTAGAGGAACTTCTTCAACATACGCTGGGCGTATCGCCTGTGTGGGACGTACCCGGCGGGGAGAATGCGCCATGAAACAGCGGGGAGAAGGAACGACATTTGATTTCCGGGCACTGCTGGAAAAGCAGAACCGCACCCGACTGGCCGTGGTGCTGGGCGGCGCGGCGATGCTGTTGCTGCTGCTCTCCGAACTGCTGCCTGCAACGCCGCCTGCGGAACCATCCGCGGCGTCGGCTTCCCAGGCGTTAGTCTACCGGGAGCAGCTGGAAGCACAGCTCCAGGACCTGATCGGGCAGATCGATGGGGCCGGGGCCACGGCCGTGATGGTGACACTGGAAACCGGGGAGGAGACCGTCTATGCTACGGACACGCAGTCGGGACAGACCCAAAGCCAGGAAACGCATGTGCTGTTGGATGACGGCACGGCTCTGGCGCAGACGGTCTATTATCCGCAGGTGTGCGGGGTCGCGGTCGTCTGTGACGGCGGGGGAGATGTCCGGGTCGCTGCACGGATCACCGAGCTTGTGCGGGCATTGCTGGATATTTCGTCTACCCGGATCTGTGTAGAACAACGCCGGCCCTGACCGGCTGTTTCCGAACCATTAAATCACAGAGACAAGGAGGAACATTTCCATGAGAGCTATTTCCAAGAACACCCGAAAAGTGACGGCGCTTACCCTGGCGGCGGCTCTGGTCGTTGCGGTCTATCTGAACTGGCAGTATGCGCGGGCGGGCGTCACGCTGGAGGAAAACGCCGTCCAGGTCGCGGCAGGAGCAGACACGGCGGACGAAGCCTCCGCGCCCATTCTGGACGGCCTGATGACCGAGGCGGAAGCCGTTTCCAGCGCCAACAAGAATTATGGAGAAGCACAGCTCGTCAGCGTAGCGAATCACAGCGGTTCCAAGTTCTTTGAAGAGGCCCGGCTCAAGCGGACCAAGGCGCACGACGAAGCAATGGACGCCGTGCAGAAAGCTTTGAAATCGTCGTCGCTCTCCGCAGAAGAGAAAAAGAGCTACACCCAGCAGTTGACAGGCAATCTGGAAGATCTCCATGCGGAAAATGAGATCGAAACGATGGTCAAGGCCAAAGGCTTCGCGGACTGCCTCTGCTTTTTGCAGTCCGGCCGGGCAGATCTGACGGTGATGACCTCCGGCGACGCACTGACAGCAGCGCAGGTGGCGCAGATCCGGGATATCGTTCTGAGCAAAAGCAGCGTGACGGCTCAGAACATCACCATCGTAGAGGTAAAATAAGAGAGCGGTTGCGGGGGTCCGCCGGATGTGGTAATATAAAGAGGAACAAACAAAGCGGGCCTGCCGCCCGGCGGGCCCCACAGGAGCGTCTATGAAAGAACCAAAACTGAAGACCGTTTACGTCTGTTCCAACTGCGGGGAGACCAGCCCGCGCTGGATGGGCCGCTGCCCCAGCTGCGGAAGCTGGAACACCATGAACGAAGATGTGGTCGCAGAGGCCCCCAAGGCGGGGCTTACCGGCGGAAAAGCCGCCGCCCCTGCCCGGCAGGAGGGAGTGACCTCGCTGACGGCGAAGCGCCTGTCGGAGATCAGCACGACAGAGGAGAAAAGCCGCATTCTGACCGGCATCTCCGAACTGGACCGTGTGCTGGGCGGCGGCATCGTGCTGGGCGGTGTGGTCCTGCTCAGCGGTGAGCCGGGCGTGGGCAAATCCACCATGCTGCTGCAGCTTTGCGGTGCCATCTCCAACCAGCACACGGTTTTGTATATTACGGGGGAAGAGTCGGTGCGGCAGGTCAAGCTGCGTGCCGCGCGGCTCAAGATCCCGCAGGAGAACATCTATCTGGTAGCCGAAAACGACGTGGACGAGATCTGCGGCCTGATCGAAAAGGAAAAACCGGACCTTGTGGTCATCGACTCCATCCAGACCATGCGCTGCATGGACATCTCCTCTTCGTCCGGCACGGTCAGCCAGGTGAAGGAAAGCGCGGCCCGGCTGCTGGCAGTGGCCAAAAAGCAGGAGATCCCGATGTTCATCGTGGGCCATGTCAACAAGGACGGTGCCATTGCCGGCCCCAAGGTCATGGAGCACATCGTGGATACGGTGCTATACTTTGAGGGCGACAAAATGCTGCCTTACCGCATCCTGCGGGCAGCCAAGAATCGCTATGGCTCCACGAATGAGCTGGGCATGTTCGATATGACGGGGCAAGGGCTGGAAGAGATCGAAAACCCCTCGCAGATGCTTCTGGAAGGGCGTCCGCTCGGCGTTTCCGGCAACTGCGTCGCCTGCACGATGGAGGGCAGCCGCCCCATTCTGAGCGAGATTCAGGCGCTTGCGACGAAAACGAATTTCCCGGCACCGCGCCGCGCCTGCAGCGGCTACGATTACAACCGCATGAACCTTCTCATCGCGGTCCTTGAAAAACGCGCCGGGTATTTCTTCGGCAACCTGGATGTGTATATCAACATCGTCAGCGGCATCACGCTGCGGGATACCGCCTGCGACCTGGCGGTCTGCCTCAGCATGGTCTCATCGCTGCTGGACTGCCCGGTCAGCGACAAATTGATCGCCATCGGTGAAGTCGGTCTGGGCGGCGAGGTGCGCAGTGTGCCCAATCTGGAACAGCGTCTGCGGGAGGCGGAACGGATCGGTTTTGAACGTGCCGTCGTGCCGAAGCACAGCCTCGCGCATCTGAATCCGGCGGATTATCCGGGCATGAAGCTCGTAGGGGCGGCTTATATCTCGGATGCGATCCATGCTTTGAAAAACGACCGCCTTTAATGAAAATGATAAGGAAACGATATGTCCATCTATCTTGATGAAAAGAATCCCAGCAAGCACAAACCGTTCGATGATGCTTCGGCGGACATTGTGGAGTATGTGCGTTATCTGGAAGTGATCGCAGGCAAAAGCGCGAACACAGCGTTCAGCTATTACTGCGATCTGCGCGGCTTCAGCCGCTTTATGAAGCGCCGCAGGGGCCTTGTGGCAGAGGATGCGGAACTGAAAGAGATCGACCCCAAAGGGCTCGACACCGCATTCTGGGGCAGCGTGACAAAAGAGGACGTCTACGAATATCTGTATTTTCTGAACCGTGAATGCGGAAACAAAAAGTCCTCCACCGCCCGGCGGCTGGCCAGCCTGCATGGGTTTTATGACTATCTGGTCAATCAGGTCAACCGCCTTTCGCAGGACCCGACGGCCTCCATCAAACCGCCCAAGCAGGATAAAGTCCTGCCCAAATACCTGACGGCGGAGCAATCCATGCAGCTGCTGGAAAGCACCCAGCATCAGAGCGATTTCCCTGAGCGGGATTACTGCATGGTCGTGCTGTTTCTGAACTGCGGGATGCGTCTGGCAGAACTGGTCGGGATGGACCTTGGCGACATTGACCTGGAACAGCGGCAGATCCGGCTGTTCGGCAAAGGCCACAAGGAGCGCATGGTCTACCTGAATGATGCCTGCATCGAAGCGCTGCAATTGTATCTCAAAAAGCGGAACACGATGGACGGTCTGGACCCCAAGGAAAAGGCCGTTTTTGTGACCCGCCGCATGAAAGACCGCATCTCGAACCGCCGTGTGGAACAGCTGGTGACAGGTGCCATGAAGGCGGCAGGGCTGAAGGGCTTTTCGACCCATAAGCTGCGGCATACAGCAGCTACGCTGATGTACCAGACCGGCAATGTGGATATTCTGACGCTCAAGCAGCTGCTCGGCCACAGCAGTGTGGGCACGACCCAGATCTATACGCATCTGCAAGAATTTCAGGTTCGCGCAGCCATTGAGCAGAATCCGCTGGGGGAAGTCCGGAAGACAAGTTTGGATACAACAAAACAAGAAGCGGGGGAGACCCGCGGGGGAATTTCGCCGAACGGCGCAGAAATGGACGCAGGAACGAAGGATGCTCCGGATGATGCAGCCGAAACGCCAACCGGGCCGATGGAAGCCTTTGATGGGGCTGCCAAAGACGGTTTCCGCGTAGATGTTTCGGCGCTGCGTGAGCCGGATGCAAGTGAGAAAATGGAGCGCTAAAATGGATTATACGAAATTTTCATGTACCTTTACGGTGCGACGGCTGCTCCGTGACGATATTCCGTCCATTTTTGCGCTTTGTGAGAAAAATCCGCAGTTTTATGAGCATTGTCCGCCGTTTGTGACGCCGGAAAAGATCGAAGCCGATATGAAGGCCATGCCGCAGCGCAAGGCCGGTCAAGAACAGGATAAGTATTATCTGGGCTATTTTGACGTCCACCAGCGGCTTGTGGCTGTGATGGATTTCATCGACCATTATCCGGATGCGCAAAGTGGGTTCATCGGATTCTTTATGATGGAAAAAGTCCTGCAAGGAACTGGCGTCGGAAGCTCGATCATCACTGAGCTGTGTGCCTGTCTGGCGCAATGGGATTATCAATACATTCGTTTGGGTTATGTGGATGGAAACGAACAAAGCAGATCGTTCTGGCTGAAAAATCAATTCACAGACACCGGCTTGAGAGATCATATAAACGATTACACCGTCGTTGTGATGAATCGTTTCTTGACAAAAGCGTAAATCAAAACGCAGAAAAAACACACTACAAATTGCATTCATATACACCAACCGCAAAAAGGCCGCTGGGGTTCAAAATCGAGCCCAGCGGCCTTAATTGGCAAAAATTGGAGAAAAGAGGGCTTTTTCACTCCCCTATATTTCACATAACGTGCATTATACGAAACTTATGTCGATGAAAAACAGGCCCCCTCTTCTGCTGTGTTCCACGCGCACAGCTTTGCCGGGAGGCTCATTTTTCGTTTCAGTTTCAGGACGCACACCGTTGCAGGTTCAGGCTATGTGTGTTGCGCCGGGTCTGGTTTATTCCGGCAGCGGCGTGATCTCAAAATATGTACAGATGGCTTCATAATAAGCGCGGGCGGTTCGCCTGCAACCCTCTTCACTGCCAAACTGTGCAACATCGGCGGCACTGGTCACAAAGCACTGCTCTGCCAGAACGGCCGGACAGTTTGCATCTTCCAGGATGGTAAAGCTGCGCTCTGCCCGCACTTCGGTGTGGCTGGTCTCGACCAGCTGCTTTGCTTCTCCGATATAATAAATGTAACGGACTCCCCCGCGCCCCCGCAGACTGGCCCCGGCGGAACGCATGGCGCTGGCCAGGCGTTTCGCGAAATAATAGCTTTCCTGATGCCAGGTGCGGCCCGGCACACTGGGATAGCACTCGAACCCGGAGGCCGTGGAGCCTTCCGGTGCAGAGTTCCCGTGGATGGAAAGCAGCAGGTCCGGCGAGAGCGCATTGGCCGCAGCGGCGCGTTCTGCTGGCTTTGCCGTGGCGTCATAGCTTTCGCGGGTCTGGAGCGGGATAAAATTAGGGTCGGCCTCCAGCCACCCGCGCAGTGCTTCGGCGGTAGCTGCCGTCATCTCCTTTTCCGTTACGATCCCCTGCGCACCGGGGTCCGAGCCGCCGTGCCCGGCATCGATCGCAATACGATAGGGCGGCGGGCCGAAAGTAGGACGGAAATCATCATCGTCTACAGCGGGTGTTCCCTGCCCGATCGTAAAGGCTGCATGCCACAAATAAAGGCCGAAACAGATCCCGGTGAAACAGAGGCAGAGAATGACCGCGTGACGAAATGAAAAGGCCTGATTTTTCTGTTTCTTTTTGCGATGGACTGCATGTTTTGCCATATAGACTTCCCTGCTTTGAATAAAACAAAACCTGCCCGCGAGATGGTTTCCGGGGCAGGTTTCCGGGAAATGCCCGGAGAAATTTTACTTCAGTTCGACCACGGTCACGCCGCTTTCCCCCTCGCCGTAGCGGCCAAGGCGGAAGCTCTTGACCATGCGGTTTCCGCGCAGATGCTTGTGGATGGCCGTGCGCAGTGCACCGGTGCCGTTGCCATGGATCAGATAGACCACGGTCTGGCCGTTCAGGATGGCGCGGTCGATGAAGGAATCCACCTCCGGCAGTGCCTCATCGACCGTCAGGCCCAGCAGATTGCACTCCATTTTGGCGCTGCGCTGCACCCGCTCTACCCTGCCGTTCGGGCGGTTGGCGTCACCGGTCAGGCGGGAATACCGCTGCTGCGCCTTGGTCTTGGCCTGCGGTTCCTTGACCAGCTTTTCGGGCTGCTTCAGGCCCAGGAGCGGAACTTTGGTCTTGATGATTCCGGCGCGAACGAGGACATCGCCGTTTTTATCCGGCAGAGCCAGCACCGTTGCCAGCTGATTCAGCTCGGCGATGCAGACCTCCTGCCCCACCTTGACCTCCTTCAGCGGAACGAATTCCTTGACCGGATTGTGCACAATCTCGGTGCCGATGAAGAGCTTTTCCGATTCCTTTTTGGCGATTTCCCGCGCGCGCTGGGCTTTCTGCTGAGTGCTCATCCGCTCATCCTTCTGGAGCTGACGAAGCTCATCCGTCAAAGCGTATGCTTTGCTTTCCACCTGCTGTGCCAGTGCACGGGCCTTGGCGCGGGCTGCTTCCAGCTCATTTTCGCCCTGCTGGATGAGTTCGTCCCGCTTTTTGCGGGCGGCATCCAGCTGATGGGCAGCCTCATTGCGAAGCTCTTCCACCTCGTCCTGGCTTTCCTTGAGCTGCAGTTTCAGGTCGTCCAGCTGGCCCAGAACCGCATCCAGACGCTTGTCCTCTGCCGAAAGATGCTGCTGTGCCGCTTCGATGACGCGCTCTGGGATGCCGAGCTTCTCGCTGATGAGGAAAGCGTTGGATTTGCCGGGAACGCCGACGCTCAGCTTGTATGTGGGGCGCAGCGTCTCAAGGTCAAATTCACAGCTGGCATTGACGACGCCTTTCGTCTCCAGAGCAAAGACCTTCAGCTCTGCATAGTGGGTGGTCGCCATCAGCAGCACACCACGGCGGCGCAGCTCTTCGATGATGGCGACTGCCAGCGCAGCACCCTCGGCGGGGTCTGTGCCTGCTCCCAATTCGTCCAGCAGGACCAGTGTACGGGGCATTGCCAGTTCCAGGATGCCTGTGATCTTCTTCATGTGGCCGGAGAAGGTGGACAGGCTCTGTTCGATGCTCTGCTCGTCGCCGATGTCCACGAGGAACTCGTCAAATACGCAGATCTCGCTGCGCTCGTCGGCAGGAATAAGGAAGCCGCATTGTGCCATGGCACACAGCAGACCGGCCGTTTTCAGGGTGACTGTCTTGCCGCCGGTGTTCGGGCCGGTGATGATAAGCGAATCGTAGTCTCTGCCCAGCGCGATATCCACCGGGACGCACTTTTTGGGGTCGATGAGCGGATGCCGTGCCCGGATGAGTGAGAAGGACGAATCGGTCCGCACGGCAGGCTTAAAGGCCTTCATGTCCAGCGCCAGCCGTGCCTTGGCCAGCAGGACGTCGATCTCCAGCATGGCCTTATAGCTGTATTGGAATTGCGGCTCAATGGCGGCGACCTGTGCCGTGAAGGCAACCAGAATGCGCTCGATCTCCTGCGCTTCCTGTGCGCGGTATTGCAGGATGCGGGCATTTGCCTCAACGACGGCCTGCGGCTCCACAAAGACCGTTGCGCCCGTGGAGGAGACATCGTGGATGATGCCGCTCACTTCGCCGCGGTATTCACTTTTGACCGGGACGACATACCGGCCGTTTCGCATGGAAACGACGCTCTCTTGCAGATATTTGGAGGTGTCCATGTTGCGGACCATAGTTTCCAGACGGTCGCGGATGCTATTTTCAGTGGCGTGAATCTTCTTGCGCAGCTCATTCAACGTGCGGGAAGCCGTGTCAGCCATGGCATCCGGTGCCAGAATGGCGCTGGAGATCTGCTGCTCCAGGCCGGGCTGCGGGGCCAGCGCGTAAAACAAGTCGTCTGTCGGCAGCGCCTCGTGATCCGAGGAACCGTACCAGCTGCTCAGATTCTGGAAGTTACGGAGTGCGCCCGCCACCATCAGCAGTTCTCCCATCGAGAGGACACCGCCCTTGACAGCGCGGGTCACCAGCTGGCTGACACCCTCCACACCGCCGAACCGGGGCGAACCGTTTTTGATGAGCAGGCTGTTGATGGCATCTGTCTGTTCCAGCGAATAGCGGACCTCGTCCGGGTCGCACTGGGGCTCCAGCGCCAGCATCTGCGCTTTGGCCTCCCGGCAGACGCAGCCCTCGGCTGCGCGGGCAATGATCTTATCAAGCTCAAGTGTTTTTAAGTAGCTTGTTTCCATAGTAATGATCCCTTTAGAATTTGTTCGGTCAGGGCAGAACGGATTTCAGAAATGAATAGCTCTTCAGCGGCTTGTCGAGGTGGGTCAGCGCGTATTGCTCTGCCACCGCCGACAGCTTGGCCAGACTGCCGACCGAGATCTTGAATGCAAATATTTTTTTGTCCTCTACGAGGCAGATGTGCCGCAACGCATACAGCGCACCGGCGTCCAGGTTGCACGGCTTCCCTGCCTTCTGCGCACAATCCGGGCAGAGCAGATAGCCCTCCTGCGGGTCGAGATAAAACGACGCATCGTCATACTTTCCGCACGCATTGCAGCAGGCAAGCTGCGGCAAAAAGCCGCACTCGCTCATGGTGCGCAGCTCGAACACTGCCTTGATGACGCGCAGATCCGCTTTCTGGCGGCTGATCATGTACAGGCAGTTGAGCAGAAGCCGAAGCTCCTTGCCCGCTTCGGTGCCGGTCGGCGAGAGCGAGACCGCCATCTCATCCAGATACATGGCAAGCCCCATCCCCTCGATGGAGGAAGAAACTCCGTGGAAAATGGTGTTGACCGAAGCCTCCCGGACCGTGTACATATTCCGCCCCGGAACAAGGACAAATTCCGAGTAACAAAAAAGCCCGCAGGCGCTGAATAATTTACTCTTCAGCCGCAGGCTGTTCGGCGCCGAAGCCGAGATCACACCAAGCTCCGGTGTCAGGATGGTCAGGATCCGGTCAGCCTCTTTGTACCGGGTCTCCCGCAGGACGAGCCCCATCGTTACGATCGTATCCATCAGTATCTTCTCCTGCCGGAACAGCAGGCTGTTCCGCGTTCTGCTGCCTGTAATCCAGGTAGCGGAGGATGTTTCCGGTGCAGGCAAATGCCTGCCAGCGTGCGTCAGCGTCCATAGGCCTCCCCTTTCTGCGCGGCAGATGCCGCCCATGATAGTGTTGCCTTTATCCTAGCGCACCACCCGTGGAAAATCTGTCCGAATCGCGGCGCAGGCTCAGCGATTGTTCGGGTTCTGTTTGAAGCCAAAGTTGTTCAGCAAAAACTCATTGTCACGCCAGTCGGCTTTGACTTTGACCCAGCACTGCAGGTTGATACGGCAGCCGAGGAACTCCTCGCAGTCTGCACGGGCCGCGCTGGCAATCTTTTTCAGCATCGCGCCGCCCTTGCCGATGACCATGCCCTTGTGGCTCTCACGTTCGCAGTAAATGTTGACGTCGATGTCCACAAGGTCGGTTCCGGGACGCTCTTTGAAGCGCTCCACCACGACAGCGATGCCGTGCGGGATCTCGTCCCGCATGAACAGCAGCGCCTTTTCGCGGATGACCTCAGCCACCAGCTCTTTTTCGGGCATGTCCGTGTAGGCGTCATCGTCAAAATAGTGAGGGCCTTCTACCGCATACTGGCTCAGCGCATCAAACAGCTCCTCGCAGCGGTCATCGGCGCGGACGCTGACGGTATAGATGGCATCAAAGACACCGAGCGCCTTCAGCTCTGCCTTGCGGGCTTCAAGGTCCGCCGGGTCTTTGACGAGGTCGGTCTTGTTGATGACGGCAATGGCCGGGCCGCCGCTGCTGCGCAGAGCGTCCACCAGGACCATTTCCGGCTCATTGAGTGCACCGTACGGCTCAAACAGCATCATGGAAACATCGACGTCCGCGATGGAATCGCTGGCCGTCTTGTCCATCCGTTTGCCCAGTTTGTTGTGTGCCTTGTGTACGCCCGGCGTATCGAGCAGGACATACTGCAACGGCCCGCGCGTCACCACACCGGTGATGCGGGTGCGGGTCGTCTGGGGTTTGGAGGTGACGATGGCTACCTTCTCACCGACCAGACGATTTGTCAGGCTGGATTTGCCGACGTTCGGCCGGCCGATGACGGCCACAAAGACCGAAGAGGTCTCATAATGCTGCTGCATTGGGGCTGCGTTTTTCAAAATAGAACTCCTATCCCTTCCAAGGCTTCTGTGTTATTCCGTGTAGCTGACCGTGCGGGGCAGACCGAGCTGGGTCAGCACGGCCTCTTCCTTCTCGCGCATTCGCATGGCTTCCAGACCGCCGTTCTCGTGGTCATAGCCCAACAGATGCAGCATCGAGTGCACCGTCAGGAAGGCGACTTCGCGCTGCAGCGGATGACCGTAGAGCGTGGCCTGTTCCTGTGCGCGCTCCATGCTGATGACGATATCGCCCAGCATCTTGCAGCCGTTGTTCTCATCGACATCGTAGACGCCGTTTTCGCCCAGAGGAAAGCTCAGAACGTCCGTGGGCATGGGTTTGTTGCGATACTGGTTGTTCAGCTCCGCAATGGAGGCGTTGTCAACGAAGGTCACGCTGATCTCAGCAGGGTCATCGAAATGTTCATATTCCAGCACGGCGTTGCAGGCACGGCGGATCAGGATGCGGAGGCCCGACGGGACCTTCACAGCCTTCTGGGAATTGGTGATCAAAACTTTATTGGACATAACAGTCCGCTCCTTTCTTTTTATGCTGCCTTTTTGAAAGCGTTATGGCTCTCAGCGCTTGGCGGGGTGCGCGGCGGCTTCGTATGCTTTGATGATCTCCTGGACCAGACGATGACGCACAACATCCTTTTCGGTAAAGTAGCATTGTGCGATGCCGTCCACATTTTTCAGGATCTGCAGCGCGTCCACAAGACCGCTGCGGGTACGGTCGGGCAGGTCGATCTGTGTCACATCGCCGGTCACGACCACTTTGGAACCTACACCCATACGGGTCAGAAACATCTTCATCTGTTCGGGGGTGGTATTCTGCGCTTCGTCCAGAATGATAAACGAGTCATCCAGGGTGCGTCCACGCATGTATGCGAGCGGCGCGACCTCGATGATCTGCTTTTCCACCAGACGCTCGTACGTTTCGGCCCCCAGCATATCGAACAGACCGTCGTAGAGCGGGCGCAGATAAGGGTCTACCTTCTGCTGCAGGTCGCCCGGCAGAAAACCAAGCTTCTCCCCTGCTTCCACCGCCGGGCGGGTCAGAACGATGCGAGAGACGTCTTTTGCCTTAAAGGCTTTGACGGCCATTGCAACGGCCAGATACGTTTTACCCGTACCCGCCGGGCCGACGCCAAAGGTCACTGCATTCTTGCGGATGGCGTTGAGGTATTCCTTCTGCCCAAGCGTTTTGGGGCGGATCGGACGCCCCTTTACGGTGACGGTCACGAAATCCTCCGTCAGCTCTTTGACGCGCTTTTCCTCGCCATCATGCGCAAGGCTCAAGCAATAGCGCACGGTCTGCTCTTCCAGCGGGGTATGATTCTCGATCAGAAGGAGCATCCCCTCAATGGCACGTGCCGCAGCGGCAACATTGGCGCTTTCACCCGACAGGCGAAGCATTGTGCCGCGGCAGACAGCCGTGACGGAAAACTCTTTCTCCAACAGGCGGATGTTGCGGTCACAGTTGCCAAAAACCGCCGCCGCGATCTCCACACTATCCAGTTCGATGCTCTTTTCAGCCATACGGCTCCTCCCGAAATCTCAATAGAATTCCATATTTATTGTACCACCAAAAGTGCAAGAAGAAAACTGTGAAAATTGCACAAAATTTTAGCGAAGGAATCTATCAGGCAAAAACTCGATGCAGATCATTAGAAAATGTTGCCGACAAGACCATGTTGCAAAAAGTGTTACAAAAAATTTGGGGTAGTACTTTATAAACGAGAAAAAGTCCTACGAATTTCGCAAAATCTAGCGATAATTCGTAGGACTTTTGGAGCTACTGATCCGATTCGAACGGACGACCTGCTCATTACGAGTGAGCTGCTCTACCGACTGAGCCACAGTAGCAGACCAATGTTCTGCAACGTGATGTATTCTACCATAAAAGCCGGTGAGTGTCAAGATGAGAATTTATTTTTTGCGCGAACTTCTTAGAACCCCTTCATCTGCCCGCACAGATACAGCATCCCCGTTGCGGCACCGCAGATGGGAAGCAGGAGAAACAGTGTGCGGACGAACTGGCCGACCAGGCTCCAGGCTCCGGCGGAGTAAAGCGACGTTCCGAAGGAGCAACGCTGGATCTTTCCACTGACCTGCAGCGCCAGCGCGCCGAACAGACACAAACAGCCGGCGGCAAGCGCGGTCGGAAGCCCGGATGCGGCGGAATAGACCAACAGTGCCTTCCAGTTCAGATTGGTCAACAGCTGAAAGGACAGCATCCCTGCCCCGGCCCCATAGAGGATCAGGAAACAGAAAATGGGCAGAGAACCAATTGCGGACAGACCCAGCAGAAGCAAAACGGTCAGCGCCCCGGAGGCGGTCAGAAGTTCCGTCCGGAAAAGGCCCATTGCCTGAGCCGCCGTTTCCGCTGCAAAGGAAGTCCGCCAGCAGCTGAGATAATAGTCGAGCGTTTCCAGCTCACCGGCGCTGCACAGAGCAGACAGAACACCCGCAAGAAAGGTCCCGAACAAATACGCACCCGCCAGCAGGATGCAGCTGTGATCGGCTCGCAGAGAGCGTTTCCGGGGCGTTTCCATCAGCTCCGGAACGGCCGGGACCGCTTGCGATGGCCCTTCCGCCGGGAACGGCTCGTTTGGTTCCGGAAGCGTAACTTTGGTTTTGAGCGGGGTGCTGTCCGGCACAGACGGTGCAGACAGCGGTTCCAAGGGTTCGGACGATTCTGGCTTCTGATAGACCCACATCTTTGAACTCCTCCTGTTTTGTGCTCTCGAATCGTTTCAGTGGTGCCGCCGTTCGGTGTGCAACATCCCGAAGATGCCGCCCAGACAGCCAAATAAAAACACCAGTGCAAACCGCACAAGCTGCATTTCTGCGGGTGCAAACCCGGCATAGAGACCAAACCCGGTCAGGAGCAGTACGAACATTGCCCCCTGGATGGCTCCACAGACCAGCCCGCGGCTGCGCTGAAAAAATGCAGCCAGCCACCCGCTGAACAGGCTACCTGCGCAGACTGCAGCGCTTGCCATCGGCCAGGCCGCAGCCTGCGAAAGCCCATGCCGGGCCATGAGATACGCCAGCCCTGCCATGCAGGCACCGGCAAACGCGCCGCCGATGCCGAACGCCAGCAGCGCCGCCCCTACGGAGATCTTCTTTTGTTCAGACATAAAAACGCGCCTCCCTGCACTACTGTATGCAGGAAGGCGCGTGAAAAAGTACCGGGTCTTGAAATTACTTTTTAGCGGGAGCGTTGTCCATGTTCAGCTTCTCAACAGAGCTGATGGCATTTTTGGTGAAGCGGATCTTCACGCGGTCAGCGCCGGTCTCCAGAACGAAGGTGTCGTCCTTGATGGCAACCACACGACCGATCACACCGCCGATGGTAGTGACCTGATCGCCGATCTCCAGAGCAGCACGCATGGCAGCGTCCTTCTTCTCCTGCTTCTTCTGGGGACGATAGATCATGAAATAGAGCAGAACCAGCATCAGAGCCAGGGTGAAGAACAGGCTGATGTAGCTTTCGGTCGTAGTCGTCAGAAATTGCATGGGCAAAATCTCCTCTCAAAATTCAGATAATCTTATTATAAACCCTTCTTCGGGCGGTTGCAAGGCCAAAGTGCGAAAAACTCAGATTCTTGTATCCAGGAGCTTCACATAGCGGTCATGGAAGGCGGTAAAGGTGCCTGCATCCAGCTCATCGCGGATGCGCTCCATCAGGTGATTGT
>OOAK01000182.1_pt1 | contig 68608 bp, 65 predicted proteins | sample 1671811 | NCBI WGS metagenome assembly OOAK01 (sample SAMN06348195, study PRJEB24527) | human gut metagenome | biome: human gut; feature: ankylosing spondylitis patient; material: feces | host: Homo sapiens | place: China | collected 2015-10 | reverse complement strand
TTTGTTCAAAACATATACTCTCAAGTTAGTTTCCTCGCGGTCTATTGACCGGTAATGATCCTTCGCCAATGTTGGAAGGGGTTTTCACCGACGGCACCGCTCCTACCTCTCAGAGCTTTTAACCGCCGGCCGCAGGGCGCGGGACTAGGATCTACATTCCGCGGTGCCTATACATTCCCAACCAACGTAGTCCGCCTTTCGGCGGCCTGAGGCTAGTCAATCAAGGCTCAGCCACAAGGGCTATCAAGCCTCTGTCTTTAGACAGGGGTTATTGACGACTGTCTCCTCATTCAAAAATGCGCGAGAGGATTTCCTCTGCGGCTTGGGCGGCCTCGGCCTCTTCACGCACGACCTTCATTTCGTCGGGCGTGAGGCCGCGGTCCATTTCACGGCGCAGACGAAAGGCGATTTCCGCCACTTCGTCGCGCACTTCCTTCTGCTCGCGGGCGAACCCGGTCGGGCAGACATCGGCAACGGAGATGAATTCACTCATTTGCTGCTCACCTTCAGAGGATAGTTGATCCGCTTGCCGTTCTTCGAAAGAACCAAGCGGTTGTGAGAAATCGATTCCAACGTGAAGCCTCCGGGGAGACGACCTCCCGCGAAGACCTTTGCGCCCGTGGAGAGCGTCACGAACTTGAGCTTGCCGCCCGAGACGCCGACCACGCGGAAATTGGGCTTCATCGGATCCTTCAAAGCGGTTTCCCTGACGGCCGCCTTGGGCGGCGTCTTTCTCGCTTCGCGGTGGAGAAGCTCGTAAGAAAGCGGCACGTGCACGGTGCGGCCGACCTGCTGCATGGCGGCCGCAAGCATGTTCCGCGTCTTGGGCGTCAGAGGCGCCGAAAGCGTGATGCGACCCGGATGCCAGCCGATCGTCACGTCGTCGAGCTCCTGCTCCTTAAGAGCCCTCTCAAGAAGCGGCTTCACGTCCGATTCGTGCACGATTCTGCGCTTCACGTCCGTCAGATCGGCGGAGAGTTCCCAGGCCACTTCGTTGAAGGCCTTTTCCTCGACGTCCTTCGTCTGCATGAAGCCGAGCACGGTGAGGATCGGTTCCTTGGCCGTCCCTTCGAGATGCACTTCGGTCTTGAAGCCGCGCGACTCGAAGGCCGAGAGCCACGGCGCCGTGCGGTCAGTGTCGACGTCGACGTCGAGCACCGCGGGCACTTCAAGCGTGCGCGCGAGCTTCACGAGCCGTCCTCGCTGCGAGTCGTCGGCGACGCGTCCCGAAAGGAGCCACACGCCCGTCCCCGCCTTTTCGGGCGTGACGCGGTCAAAGCCCTCCTTCGCGAGCTTCTCACGAAGATTCGCGACGAGCACGTCGTCGGGAAGGGCGGCGGGGGTGAGCCACCCCATGCGCGCGAGAAGTCCTTCGCCCCCGAAGACGCTCGAGTAGAGCGCCGTCACGGCGTTCGGATTGCTCTTCGCGAGATCGGCTTCGACCGTGCGGCGAAGCTCCGCGTCGCGCGCGAGCGTCCAACCGCCCGCGAGGACGAGCGCGAGAAAGAGAACGGTGCCGATCAGGGCGCCCTTCCCCTTCTTCGGTTTTTCGGGTTCGGTTACGGCTGCGGCTTCGGGCGTCTCGTTCGCACCCGCGCCCTCTTCGCCGTCGGCCTTCGCGGTCTTCCCGTCGGACGCCGCGGCTTCCTTTGCGGGAGCGGTTTGCGCGACGGGTTCGAGCGAAGCGCGCCAGCGCTTCCTCAGATCCGACCAGTAGTCTTCCGTTTCGTCGGCTGCGCCCCAGGCGGCGGCGATCGTTCCGAAAAGAAAGATCGTTCCCCTGGGCCAGACTTCGTTCACGACGGCGCGGCCGTCCAAGGTCGTCACCTTGCCGTCGAGCGTCACGATCCCGACGTCGCCCGACGTCACGGCAATCGACGCGTGACGCGGGGCGAAGCCTTCGTCCGTGAGGATCAGGTCGCACGAGTCGTCGGAGCCGATCACCCAGTCGCCTTCGGTGAGCTCGATCCGGGCCCCTGCGTGCAGTCCCGAGAAGAGTTCGAGTACGGCCGCGCGCATGTCAGGACTCCTTCCCGTCCGCATTGGCTGCGGCCTCGGTCGACTTGGGGAGCTCGACCATCTCGTAGTCGGCGCTCGTGGCGCTGCGGCCGAACCCGGGCTGATTCACGCGCGCAGGCACGTTTTCGCCCTCGGCCGTCACGATGCGCGGCGTAATGAGGATGAGGCGCTCCATCTGGCGTCCGCTCGTGGAGCTCGACTTGAAGAGGTGTCCGAGAATCGGAATGTCCTTCAGAATCGGAACGCCGCTGTCTCCCTCGGACTTTTGTTCGTAGTAGTAGCCGCCGATCAGAAGCGACTGTCCCGCCTCGACCATGGCCTGCGTGTTGATTCTCGTCTGCTTGATGGGGTTCACCGTCAGGGTGTCGCCCGACTCTCCCACCGTCTGATAGCCCGACGACGCGTCGTTCTGGTCGTCCTGCACGCTCACGGCGAGCTTGATCGAGGTCTTTCCCCCTTCATGAATGATGTGCGGCGTCACGCGCAGGACCGTACCCGCCTCCACGCGGTAGAGATCCACCGCCTCCTGTCCGCGAAGCGGAATGTAGTAGGTCGTGGTGTTCTCGAGCACCGCCTCCACGTTGTCGACGGTGAGGACCGACGGACGGCCGAGCATGCGCGCGGCGTTTTCCGATTCGAGCGCGTTGATGCTCGCCATGAAGTAGTCCGACCCGTGCGTGTAGATCGTGGAGAGGAGCGCCCCGCCCGAGGAGAGGTCCGTCGAGATGCCGGGCGTGTCGCCTCCCACGGGCGTGTTTTCCGAGCCGAGCGACCCTCCGCCCTGCCAGTTGCCGCCGCCCTTGCCGCGGAAGTTGACGCCGAGCTCGCGGCTTGCGTTCGTGTCGATGTCGACGATCGCCGCGTGAATTTCCACGAGTTCGACGGGTTTGTCGAGACTCCTGATCACCTCTTCGTAATACGGCATGCGGTAGGCGAAGTCGGAGACGAGCACGGCGTTGACGCGCGGATCCGCGATGATGCTCACCGCCCCCTGAGCGACGGGCGTCGCGTTGACGGGCCCGGGCTGCGCATCGCGCTTCTTTTGCCTCGAGAGTCCCTCGGCGCCGAGACTCGGCACGCTTTCCGCACGGGCCGGCCCGTTGGCGCCGCCCGAGACGGTCGTGCCGCCCACGGACTGTCCGAGCACCATGCCGCGCAGGATCGACGCGATCCCGGGTACCGTGACGGTGCGGTCCATGCTCGAAAGTTCGATGTCGTCGGCCCAGGCGTGGCGGATCGGGAAGACCCGCATTTCGATCTTCTCGGATTGCACGGCAAGATAAGCGTCCGCGGCGGCGCGGATCGACGTGAGATAGGCTTCGGGCCCCTTCAACGTAAGCATGTTCCCTTCGGCGTTCAACGAGACGGGGAGCTCCGCCGCGACGAAGCCCGACCGCTTGAGCGAATCGACGAGCGCCTTGGCGGAACCGCTCGGCACCGTAAGGAATTCCTTGCGAACGTCGGACGCGGAATAAAAGTGAATCGTGTCCCCGAGAACGTAGTGACCCACGCCGTAGGCTTCGCTCATGGCGGATAGGAAGTCGTTCGGAGCGACGCGCTGAAAGCGCCCGCTCACCCTTCCCTTCACCGCGTCGCCGTCAAAGGCGACGGAAAGTCCCTGGGTCTTCGCAAAGCCCGTGAGGACCGTGCGGAGCTCATGTCCGTTGGCGAAATAAGAAAAGGATTTCTTCAGTTCGGCCGAGAGGACCGTCTCGGGCAACGCGGCGCCCGCGCCGAGCAGACAGGCGACCCCGACGCCGAGAAGAGACGAAAGAAAACGACGGTTCATCACGATTCGCCCCCTCAGAATTTCAGACCGGGCGCAAACCAGTCGGTCCCAAACTGCGAAAAGGGAGAATCGGCCGGACGCGGCGCCGCCCCCGAAGCGCCCTCAAGCGTCTTCTTCCAACGGGCCGCCTCGTTGAGAAAAACCTCCGCCTCGCGCACCGCACCGTCGCCGGAAAGGCCGTCAAGAGAAAAGTCGCGCACGAGCTGCAGCCGTCCCGAGTCGGCGCAAAGACGCGCCCGACCGTAGGGCATCAGGGCGGCGCACACCATGCCGAGACGATCGCTCTTTTCCGCGTAGTCGGGTTCGTTCTCCGAAGGCGCCTCCCCCATGTCCGAGGTCAGAATGCACAGTCGTCCGTCGGGAGAATGAAGAGCGAAGTCAAGCCCGTCTTCGAGATGAAAGCGAAAGACCCCGTCCGCGCCGGCCTTGGGCATCGTCCAGCCGGTTTCGTTCGTGAGGGTCTTCAGGGCTTCTTGAAAATTCATAGATGCATCTATCGTGTAAACCGCGGGGAAAGGCTGCGCGGGATCTCTCAAACCGCGCGCGGAACGGGGACTTGAGCCGACTCCCGTCCATTCGACCATTATGCCTCAAAATCCGTCCCGCCTACGCCCCCGCGCATCGAAGGCCATCCTATCGTTTCCTTTTATTCCCAATCGACCGAAACGCAAAGAACGAAATGAATGCACACCGTTTACAATGATCTTTTGTAGTCCCCTCCCGCTTTTTTCGGATCGGGAATTTCTTCCGGGTCGTCCGGATCATGTTTCACGATCGTTTCCGAACGTCGATTCGGGACGATTCAGCCAAAGGAGCCGTCATGGCGGAAGACAAACTGCTGCAGCAAAAGGAAGCGCTCGAGCGCATGAAGGGCGAACTCGCCCGTCTCAACGAAGCCTTCGACCAGGCGAAGAAGGCTCTCGGCGTCGAAGGGGATCTTCCCCAGGCCCAAGACGAAGAGGTTCCGCCCGCGCTTCGCGAAGCGCTCCAAAAGAGCGTCGAGCGCGCTCAGGAAGCGGGCCGCTCGGCCGTAAAGGAAATGCAGGGCCAGGGTGCCTCCCGTCCTGCGGGACGCGCCCGCCGCGGCGCCCTCTCCATCTGATCGGACCGTCCGCTCCGAGTTCCTTTTCCGACCGCTTTCCGAGATTTCGCTCATGGCCATTTCCGAACTCAATCTTTTTTCGGACGGCATTGCGGTCGGTCCCATCCGTCTTCATTCTTTCCACAGGCATACATCATGAGCATCAACTCCATTAACGGCAGCGTCTCGCTCGGCGTCCCCCCGCAGGTCGACGAAGAAGGGAACGTCATCACGCAGGACCCCGACTCCGACATCAAGGATCCTTCCGCAATACAGACGGACAAGGTCAACACGCCCGATAGCGAAACGATCGACGAAGACATCGCGTTCAAGGGAAGCATCCAGTTCCGCTTCGCGCTCTATCAGCTCAACTACGCCAATCAGTGCCGGCAGAACGCCGTCAACTACATGGGGCAGATCGAGCAGGTTCAGGACCAGGCCGAAGAGGCGGCCGAGATGATCACCAAGGCCCGCGACGCCGAGGCCAAGGGCTCGGGCGTCCCCGCGGAGGTCGTGAGCTATATGAAAACGCACAAGCTCGGCATGAAGGGGAGCGCGAGCAGCTGCTCGAGCGATGACTGGAGCTACAACCTCGCCTCGCTTACGCAGTACCAGGAGTCGATCAGCAGCAAGACCCAGACCCTGATGGTCTATCTGCAGGACTTCATCAGTCAGTACAACAGCTATCTGCAGGGCGCCAACGCCGCCGTTCAGGAAAGCGCCTCCACGATGCGCGCCATCCTCACCGGCCGTTGATTCCCGCATACAAACGGAGAAATGCCGTGACGAAACCCGTACTTTCCCCCGAGGCCCTGCTCGCCCTTTGGCAAGCCCTCGAAAACGGTCCCACCGCCAAAGAGATCGCCGCCGTCGACGACGCCTGCGTCGAGTCGCTCTATGCGCTCGGGCACGACCTCTACAAGGCCGAAAATTTCCGCGACGCCGAAGCGGTCTTTCGAGCGCTCGCCTTTCTGAACCCCAAGGACCGCCGCTTCTGGATGGGATTGGGCGGCGCGAGACAGGGCCTCGGACACTTCTCCGAGGCAAGCGACGCCTATCAGCTCGCCGCCCTGGCTTCGGGCCTCGGCGACCCCGAACCCCTCCTCTACGCCGCGCAGTGCTTCCTGCAGATGAAGAAAAAAGACGAGGCGAAGGCGGGGCTTGAGGCCGTTTTGCGAACGGGCGATCCCTCGGACGCGCGCACGGCCGAATGCCGCAGCCGCGCGGCCGCTCTTCTCGAACTGCTCTCGGGCGCGCCCAAACCCTGAGACCGATACCGACACGGGAGGATATTCCTTTGACCAAACACATCGTTTCCCAGGAAGTCGTCGACAGAATCGTCGCGGCCGTGCGCAAAGGCGCGACCGTCGCGCAGATCACGGGCACTTCGCCCGAAACGCTCGAACAGCTCTACGCGCTCGCGCACAATCTCTACGGATCGCAAAGCTTTGCCGACGCCGAAACGCTCTTTCGGGCGCTTTGCCTCTACAACCCCCACGAACCCAAGTACTGGATGGGGCTCGGCGGTTCGCGCCAGGCGCAGGGACGCTTTGAAGGGGCGTCGGACGCCTATCAGATGGCGGCCCTCACGACGGGGCTCTCCGATCCGGAACCGCTCTTCTTCGCCGCGCGCTGTCTTCTGAAGATGAACAAAAAGGCGGAGGCCGTCGAAGGACTCGAAGGTCTTCTCGGCATCGGCGACGATGCCAATCCCCGTCACGCCGACGTGCACCGCCGCGCCGAATCGCTCCTTGCGCTTCTCAAGGGAGGGAAAACAGTATGACGAACATCGACAAAGTCGGATCCGCCGGATTCGATCCCTCGGTCACTTTCACGGATCCCCTCTCGAGGCTTGCGAACCGCACGCTCGAGGACGTTCCCCCCGCCGCGGACGGGAAAACCGTCCCCCCCTCGGACCTTCCGACGCTTGAAGCGCCCGCGCACGCCCTGTCCATCGAGCGGCTCGTCGCGGCGATCGGAAACGAAATGCGCCGTCAGGGCGTTCGAGAAGGACTCGACGCGATTGACTCGCAGGCGCAGGAGATCGATCAGAAGTACTCGGAAAAGCTCGCGGAAATCGCCAAGGAAATCGACAAGAAGGAAAACCAGTCGATCTGGGACAAGATCTGCAAGGTCTTTCGCTGCATCGGCATGGCGCTCGGCTTCATCGCCTCGATCGCGACCATCGCGGCGGGCTCGGCCATGGGGAACCCGGCCCTGATCGTCGCGGGCGTCGCCGCCCTTCTTCTCACGATCGACAGCGTCGTATCGGAAGCGACGGGCGGCAAAGTCAGCCTTTCGGCCGGATTTACGGAACTCGGCAAAGTCTTCGGCCTGAGCGACAACACCGCGAAATGGTTCGGCTTCGGCATGAACATGGCGCTCACGGTCGCGGCCGTCGCGATCAGTTTCGGCGGCGCTGCGGCGAGTTCGGCCGCCTCGGCCGTGAGGGGCGCGACCGACCTCGGCGCCAAGCTTCTCAACATCACGAGCAAGGCTTCGGTCGTCACCAACATCGGCCAGGGCGTCGTCGGCGTCGGCACGGGCGTCTCGAACGCCGTGCTCGCTTCGATCAACTACGACATCGAACAGATCAAGGCGCGCAAGGTCGACATCGAAGCCATCCTCGAGCGCATGCGCGCCGACATGGAAACCTCCGAAGAGTTCGTCGAGCACGAACTCGAGGTTGCCAACGACCTTATGGAAAAGGTGACGGAAATTTCGCAAAACTGCGCCCAAACGACCGCCGCCGTTCTGACGAACGCACCTGCCACGGCGTAAGAAGGAGACCGACATGATTGATTCCATCCGCAACGCCCCCATAAGCGCAATGAACGCTTCCGTCGTCGGGGGCAAGCAGTCGACCGAAAAGACGGGCTCTTCGTCGGAGTTCACGCTGCCGCCGCTTACGGCCGCCTCCGCGAGCCTCGGAAGCGCCCTTCTCGCCAAGATTTCGGAAATCAGCGAAGAGCAGCGGCGCGCCAACGCCATGGTCCGCGCCGAGCAGACGGTCGCGACGGTGAACAAGCTCCACGATCAGGCCGAAGAAATCCGCAGTCAGGCGACGGCCGCGTTCGCGTGTTCGATCTGTTCCTCGATCATCTCGATCGGCGCCTCGGTCCTCTCGATCGCGGGCACCGGCAAAGCCATGTCGGACGCCGCAAAAATCAACGACGCGGCCGAACGCGCGGCGTCGCTCACGGCGATGACCCAGCGCGTCGGAGCGGTTGCCGAATCGGTTCAGGGCACCGCAAAGATGTTCAGCGCCGGGGAAACTTTGGCGACGGGCATCGGCCAGGCGGCGCAGACCCACATTCAGGCCGAAATCGAAATGCTTCGCGCCTCGACCGAAGAGGTCAACGAATTGATCGACGCGCTTCGCGAAGTCGTCGACAAGGCGACGAGCGCCCAGGACGCCATCCAACAGTCGGAAAACCAGGCGCGCACCCGCATTCTCGGGTAAATTCAGCCGACCGGAACGCCGTGCGCGGATTCTGCGCGCACGGACGCCCGGCCGATCCTTTTTCAGGGCACCCGCCCCTCACGCGAGACAGACCATGACCGGCATCGACGCACTGAGCGGACAAAACCGCATCAACGCTGATCTTCTCGTTGATCACAGCGTAAACCTCGACGAACTCGCTCCGACGCACTTCTCGACGGCCACTAAGGTCATCCTCGGGATCTTTACGCTCGGGATCGGCGCAATCGCGCTCGCCATCGTCGAGCATGTCAGCAAATCCCATCAGGCGGCGCTCGCCCAAGACATCATCAACCTCAAGGACGAGCTCTCCCGCCTCCCCGTGAACCAGCTGCACATGGCCATGGTCGGCGGGAAAAAGGTCACTCTCGAGCAGACTCAGGTCGACGGGCCCCTCTGGGTCTCCTTCGAAGAGGACGGGCAGGTGCACCGGATCCAATCCAACTACAACCCCGCGTCGCTCGTCGACCGCCTTGAGAACGACATGGTTTCGCACCTCGAGTTCTACGGACGCGACGAAGCCGTCCGGATTCTCTCTCGGGAGAGCGCCCTTCTTCCTCCCGACGAAGCCCTTTCGACCCATTCGAGCCGTCTGCGGGAACTTTCCCTCCTGACGCTCGAGGGAACGCTCGGCTACCGCCCGGCGGACCTCAGCACGACGAGCACGAAGCTTCTCGCGCAGTTCGCGATCTCCGCCGCGTGCGGACACCTGCGTACCGAAGAGGACGTGCAGTATCTTCTCGACACGATCGGCAACGCGCAGCGCATCAACGACGAAGAGGTGCTCGAACTCCTCGCGCAACTCGACGGCGAGATCGTCGCCTCGGGCCGCGAGAGCGTCGACCGCGTCGTGCGCACGGACGTGCTGCGCGCGGGCGAACCGAAGGCCGACGCGGCGAGCGACCCGGGCGCCGCGACGCGGCAGCTCCTCGCGGACCTCATTCTCAACCGCGAGACGGACATCGTCGACCGCTACGCCGAGCAGCCCGGCGAACGCGTCCGCCACACGCTTCTCGCGCACGTCGACACGATCGCGCATCTCATCAAGGATCCGTCGGGACTCCAATCGCTCCCCGCGCCCCTTCGCCCGGCCGTGGAAGACTTCATCGACTCCTATCGGTCGAACCTCGCCGCGAACGTCGCCCTCTCTCTTCTGCCGGAAGCCACGATTGCCGAGCAGTTGCGCGGGGTTCTCTCCGATCCCTCGAACGCCGTGGTGAATCAGCGCACCTACGCGCAGCTCGAGCTCAACATCGGCGAAATGACGACGCGGGCCGCCTCGGAGATTCAGGAGACCGTCCGCCGGGAGTTCGCCAACCTCATGGCCGACCGCGCTGGGGACGGCGCCCCGGCGGCCGACGCCAAGCCCGAACCCGCTCGCGGCACGGTCGAGTGGCTCGACTACAAACTCACGAAGAGCGGCGTCGACCTCGAGAGCGACGGCTACGGCCGCTTCATGCGGCTCGTCCTTGACCGCTACTTCGAAGACATGCCCGAGATCGATCAGCGCGCCATGCTGAGTTCGATGCTGCGCTTCGCGCCCGACGACGCCTCGCCCGGCCAGCTTCTCGGGGCGCTCCTCAAGGGCGCGGGCCCCATCATGCAGAAGATGCTCCAGGGCCTCAACGTCGCCGGAATGGATCCCACCTTCCGCGAGGCGCTTCAGGACATGAAGAGCAATCTCGCCCCGATTCCGGAAAACGTCGTGAAGGCCCATCTCCTTCACATGGTCGAAAGTTCGCACGGTCAGATCCGCTCGATCGACGTAACGCGCTCTTTGGGCGCGGCCTCCGTCGGACAGGCGCTGCTCTGCAACATGACGCTTGCCGACGGCTCGACCCGCGAAGTGGTGATCAAGATTCTTCGTCCCGACGCCAAGGCCCGCGCGCAGCGGGAAGCGGAGATCTTCCGCTCGGCCGCCCGCCGGGTAAACGGCATGCCCGTCACGTTCGAGGGGCAGCTCGCCCGCATCATGGACGAACTCGATCTGCGCATCGAAGCCGAAAACATCCGAAAGGGTCAGATCTACAACCTCAAGCCGGTCAACGGGAATCCCCCCGCCATCGCGAGCATGTCGCTCAACGAGTTCGTCGAACCCACGGCCAACACGCTCGTCATCGACAAGGCGCCCGGCCAGACGGTCGACAAGTATCTCGCGGACGTGGGCCGAAAGCTCGACGCCCTCATCGATCCGCTCGCCGCCACCGGAGACGCGCCTGCGGGGCGCGTGCGCACGTGGACCCACGAGCGAATCAGTCAGGAGGACTCGCTTGAGCGGCAGCGCCAGCTCCTCGAACTTCATCACGAACTCTACGTGAGCTATCAGCTCCTCGCCCACTTCGCCAAGCAGTGGGTGACGGAGGGGATTTTCGGGAAGGGCTTCTACCACGGCGACCTCCACGCCGGGAACATGATGATCGACAAGGAACGCCTCACCGTGATCGACTTCGGCAACGCCACGACCCTCGGGGAGCAGGAACAGACGGAGGTGACCCGCATGGTGGCCGCGGCCGCCGCCCGCGATTCGAAGCTCTTTCTCGAAGGCTACCGCGGGCTCCTGAGCGACCGCGGCAAGGTGGTCTTCAAGCAGAAGGAAGCCGAAATCCGTGCGGTGGTGGACGACGTTCTTCGCTGCGGCACCGTTGAAGACACCGCCAAGCGCATTGCGGTGCTCCTCACCGAGCTCCAAAAGCTCGGCCTCGAACTCCCCGCGCCGATCTTCAACTTCTCGCAGTGCCAGATGCGTCTGCAGGGCGCGATGGAGGAGATGGCGGGGCTCTTCGAGAGAATCCGCACGGCCTTCTTCAAGGCGGGCGGCCACGCCGAAGTCTTCGAAATGCTCGATCCCCTCGCGCTCGGCTGGCGCATTTCCGAATCCGAAGGCTTCGTCGGAACCCTCCACGGCTACCAGCAGGTTCGGGACGCCACCGACGCGCCCTTCGCGGCGACGACCGACCCCGACGAATTCGGTCTGACGAGCGTCGTCGAACAAAGTTTCGCCAAGGTCTTCAAGGAGGGGCCCAATTCCGACGTCTGGAAGGCGAACAAGGAATTCATGTGGCCTTATGCGCCGCACTACGAAGCCTACGCCACCAACCTCGGAGCGGGCGACCGCGAGGCGGCGCTCTCGCTCGTGAGGAGCTGCGCCACGGCGCACAACTCGCAGCAGGCGTCGCTCTACGGCACGATGTGCCGGCACGCGGACGTGATGTTCCGGGAAAATCCGCCGTCCTTCTTCGACATCATGTCGCTCGTCATCGAGCAGCACCTGAAGTCGGCCGTCTCGCGTCTGGGCTTCAGGGCGTCCTACCGCTACAGCCACAGCGACGTGTTCTGACGGAGTGCATCCATGGCGATCGAAGGCATTCACAACCCCTTTGCCGCGGACTTCAACGCGACCGCGGCCGCGCACGGCACCGAAGGGCCGCACGGACTCTTCATGGGTCACGCGGTGAAGGTGGAGGCGACCCCCGAAAAGCTCCTCGCCGACGCGGCGGAAGAAATCGGCTTTGCGCTCGACAAGACGCAGGACTACGAAATCAGCCGCCGCAAGGAGCGCAACGCCGCGAGGATTTCGGAAGAGGTGCTTGCGCGCTACCGCGCCCACCTCGAAGAGGCGGGAAAGTCGGAGGCGATGCATTCGACGATCGAGTCGCTCAAGCACGCCGCCGACGCCAAGAGTTTCCGGCAGGCGCTCGAAGAGGCCTTCCCGGATCCGGCCGACGCCTGGGCAGTGCTCGAGGCCGCCCGCGAAGCCTTCGCCGAGGATCCGGCCGTCTCGAACGACCAAACGGCGACGCTCGAGCGCGTCCGGGAGGAGTTCTTTGCGCAGAACCGCCGCGACATCGCGCTCGGCATGCGCGGCGCCGTCACGGGCCTTGACTTCGGGGACCTCGACGGCGCCTCGGCGCTCGGAAGTCTCTACCGCGACACGGTGGGCGAATTCACCGACGTGAACGAGGTCTATTCCGACATCTCCGCGCGCTACGGCGAGAAGTTCGACAAGGCCATGGACTTTCTCTTCGCCGCGATCAGCGCTGACATCGAAAGCGCCTCGCCGAGCATGGACGTCGCGCACCTCGAATCGGTCCACCGCAAGCTCGGCGAAGTGCGTCTGACGCGAAGCGCCCACATCCTCTGCACGGAGGTGCTCAACCGCTGGAAGGACGTTCACGGAGGCGTCACGACGCTCACGCCCATGAGTCTTCTGGGCGAAATCGTGGCGCTTCGCAGGCAGCCCTTCGTCGGCGCGAATCAGATCGACGACATCGCAAGGAAGGCCAATCCCGTCGACATCGAGCACGAAGTGCTCTTTCTGCAGGAATTCTTCCGCGCGGTGCGGGACCTTCCCGTGGAATTCTTCCCGGACGACGTCCACCGCCGGCAGCTTGTCGACGCCGTGCAGACGTCGCTTGACGGCGCCATCGAACGCGAAGACGAGTGGCTCGCTTCGCAAGAATAAGGAATGCTCACATGTTGGAACGCGAATTGACGGACTTCGGCGAGCGCATCGGAATTCCCACCCTCGCCTGGGGCGAAGGAGAGGCCCTCACGCTCGCCTTTGACGACTTCGGCACGCTGACGCTGGCCTGCCCGCAGTCGGAGGACGACGACTTTCTTCTCTCCTTCTCGCGTCCCGCGCGGCCCGAAGAAGCGCGCAAGGCCTTTTGGTCTGCGCTCGCCTCGGCCCGCTGGAGCGTCCGACACCCGTACGCCCTCGTCACGGGCGTGCACCGGGACCGTTGGATTCTGGGACTCAAACTTCCCGTCTCCCGCGTGAGCGGTGCGGAACTCGAAAGCGCGCTTCGGCATCTTCTTCAACTCGAGACGTCCCTTTTTGAAGGCCGCTGATTTTCTCCGCACGACCCATGCCCTCACGCATCGACTCGCTACTCAATCCTTCGATCGGCATCGCCGATCTTTTGCCCATGCCCGACGCCGCGGCGCTCCCCGAGGCGCGCGACCTCGGCACGAACCTCCTGCAGGAATCGGGCCTTGAGAACCTCTTTCGCACGGCGAACAGCCGCTCGGCCCTCGAAGCCCTTCTCTGCCCCGACATCGGCGACGGGTCGCTCGTGAGTCCCGAAATCTTCGAGGCGGACCTTCACGCGCTTCTCGAAAAGCTTCGCAAAAGCGAAAACCCGAAGATTCAGGCGCTCGTTCGCGAAGAAATCGAACCGCTCCTGCAGAACGGTCTTCTTCTCACCGCCTACCGCAATCTGATGCTCGGAGGTTGACGCCGTGACGCAGAACGCTATGCCGAACCTCACCGAGGACGAAAAGAAGACCCTCTCGGTCCTCGCCTTTCTCTTTTTCCGCATGGGGATGGAAGACCGCGCACGCCGCTTTTACGAAACGATCGCGGAACTGAGCACCCCGGGAACCCCCGACTTCCGCTTCGCCAAGGCGGGGCTTGCCGCCGCGGCGCTCGAGGCGGGCGACGCCGAAACGGCGCTTCGCGAAGTTCGCGAGGCGCTCGCGGGCGGACCGCTTTCGACGCGCGACGCGACGCTTCACTGGCTTCGCTCCCGGGCTCTCTGGGCGCTCGGACGAAAGGAAGAGGCCCGCGCCGCGCGGGAAACCTTCCTTTCGATGCGCGGCGACGCCTTCCCGACCGAAGACGAAGACGCCGCGAAGGTACAATGAACGTTACGCCCTCCACAAGCCAACCCTAGATCAGCATGCCGTCCCTTCTTCAAAAAGCCGGATCCCTGACCACCACGATCGCGCGGCACAGCGACGTCGCCATGGTCGTCCTCATCGTGGTCGTGATCGCGCTCATGATCATTCCGCTGCCGACGCCGCTCGTCGACACGCTGATCGGCGCGAACCTCACGCTGTCGTTCCTCATGCTGATGATGGCGATGTACGTGAAGACGCCTCTGGAGTTCTCGGTTTTTCCGACGATGCTCCTCTTCACGACGCTCTTTCGCGTAGGCCTCAACATCACGACGACGCGCCTGATCCTCCTGCAGGCCGACGCCGGTGAAATCATCTTCACCTTCGGCGAATTCGCGACGGGGAGCAACTTCGTCGTGGGCGCCGTGGTCTTCCTGATCCTCACGATCGTGCAGTTCCTCGTGATCGCCAAGGGTGCGGAACGCGTGGCCGAAGTCGGCGCGCGCTTCACCCTCGACGCCATGCCGGGCAAGCAGATGTCGATCGACGCGGACCTGCGCGCGGGCGTGATCGACATGGAAGAGGCCCAGCGCCGCCGCGACGACGTGCAGATGGAGAGCAAGATGTACGGCGCCATGGACGGCGCCATGAAGTTCGTCAAGGGCGACAGCATCGCCGGCATGGTCGTGACGCTCGTCAACATCGTGGGCGGCACCATCATCGGGATGACGCAGCGCGGGATGTCCGCAGGCGACGCCCTGCAGCTCTACGGCGTGCTTACGATCGGCGACGGTCTCGTGAGCCAGATTCCCTCGCTTCTCGTCTCGATTTCCGCGGGCATCCTCATCACGCGCTCGGGCGACTCGCGCGAAGACATGGGCTCTCAGGTCGGGAAGCAATTCTTCCGTCAGCCGCGCGCCCTGGAAATGGCGGGCGCCCTCATCTTCCTCTTCGCGCTCATTCCGGGCTTCCCGAAGCCCCAGCTCTTTACGCTCGGCTTTGCCGTCGGGGGCTTTGGCTACATGCTTCGCCGCATCGACGAAAACCGCGCGGCCGAACCCGCGCCCGAAGCCGCGCTCGAGAAAACCCTCGCCCCCGTGGGCGCGAAGGCAAAGCCCAGGCGCGCCGTCTCGGGGGAAGAATTCTCTCCGACCGTGCCGATCATTCTCGACATCGCGCCCGACATCGGCGAATCGATCAACTACAACGACCTCAACGGCGACCTCATCGAACTGCGCCGCGCGCTCTACTTCGATCTCGGCGTGCCCTTCCCCGGCATTCACCTGCGGCCGAACCCGAATCTGCACTCCTTTGCCTATACGCTCAACCTCAACGAAATTCCGATCGCTACGGGACAGCTCGTGAAGGACTGCGTGATCGTGCGCGAAACGCCCGAAAACCTCGCTTTGCTCGACATCGAATGCCGCGAAGAGGCTCCCTTCCTTCCGAACGTCGACTCCGTCTGGGTGTCGGCCAAAGACGAAAAGCGCCTCACGGCCGCGGGGATCGCCTGCATGAATCACTCGAAGATTCTCGCCTTCCACCTGTCGCTTCTTCTCACGCGTCATGCGGATAGCTTCATCGGGATGCAGGAGACGAAGTACCTCCTCGACAAGATGGAGGAACGCGCCCCCGACCTCGTGCACGAAGCGACGCGTCTTTTGCCCGTTCAGCGCACCGCCGAAATCTTCCGGCGTCTCGTGCAGGAGCGCGTCTCGATCCGCGACCTGCGCACGATTCTTCAGGCGCTCATCGAATGGGCTCCGAAGGAAAAGGACGTCGTGATGCTCACGGAATACGTCCGAAGCGCCTTGAAGCGCCAGATCTGCTACATGCACTCGAAGGGCCAGAACATGCTTCCCGTCATTCTGATGGAGCCGCAGGTCGAGGAAACGATCCGCAAGGCCGTGCGCCAGACCTCGGCCGGCGCCTTCCTCTCGCTCGATCCGGGCTCTTCGCAGCGCATTCTCGACGCCCTCGAAAAGGCGGCGGGCAAGTACCGCGCGAGCACCCAAAAGCCCGTGCTTCTCGTGAGCATGGACATCCGCCGCTACGTACGGCGTCTGATCGAGTCGAAGTTCTACGAACTCCCCGTCATGGCCTATCAGGAAGTGACGCCCGAGATTTCCGTGCAGCCCGTGGCCCGGATTCACATCTGAGCGCCGCCGCGGTCCAACGCAAAAGGATCCGCACGCCCGTCGGGGCGCGGATCCTTTTGCTTTTCTTGGGAGACGGGCTTCGTCACTTCTGCGTGACGAAAGCCTTTTCCATGGTGACGAGCACGCCGAAATCCGGCGTCCAACCGATTTCGAGCGCGCTCACTAGGTTGATGACGAAGCGGGTCCGCTCGGCAAAGACCTGCGGACACTTGCGCGGGGGCGTCCCTTCTAGGACGCGTCGAATCACGTCCGCTTCAAAGGCGCCGTAGCCCTCGAAACTTTCGTTCCCGACGCCAAGCAGGATTCCGTGCTCGACGAACTCCTCTCCCGACTGCGCAAAGCTCGCCATTGCGTATTCCGCAAGGAGACGCGTAAGCTCTGCATATTCGTCCGAGGTCGCCCGGAACCAGTGAAAGACGACCGCGTCGCATCCGCGGCGGTGCGCCTCACGAACGGCTTCGAGAATGTCCGCGAAGCGCTTGGCGGCTCCTTCGCCGTCGTCGGAGTACGTAATGCACTCAAAACCCGCGCCCAGGCTTCGACACGAGGCTTCTACCTCCCCGGCGCCCGCCTTCTCGACGGACGACGCCGCGACGACGAGCGCAAGCCGCCGGAAGGGACGAAGCGCATGAAAGCCCCTCACCTCTTCTCCGTACGGATCGCGCCGCACGAGCGCATGGAGGTTCTCGCGGCCCGAATCCGTTTCCGAGGCGACGATCCCCGTTTGAACGGGGTTCGAGCTTCCGAGCGAGAGAACGGGAATTTCCGAGGTGAGCTTCGGGATGTCGAGACCCGCCTCCGTGCCGAAGGTGAAGATCATGTCCACGTCGCGGCGCGTCCTCAGACGCTCGGCGATGTCGGCATTCACTTTCTCGCGCACGTCCCCGTCCCACTGATAGCTGTAGTGACCGTCGGGGAGAAAGCGAAGCGCGCCCGAAGCGTGCGTCAGCGCCTCCCACAGGTCCGACGTGTCCTCGCGGTCCGAGTCCGCCACGTACGGCACGTCGCGCACGAGGCCGAGGGCTTCGAGTCCGGCGATCGTGGCTTCGAAAATGCGCCGGTAGCGCACGTAGTCGCCGCCCGTCACGAGGATGACGTTTTTGGGCGTTCCCGACTGAGCCGCCTTCGCGGCCGATGCGCCCGCCGCAAGGAACGAAAGAAAGAGAAGCGCTTCACGTCTCGTCAGCATCATTCTTTCTCCTGCGTGTGCCGAATGGCGAGCATCGTGATGTCGTCCGACTGCGGCATGGTCTTTCGCCAGGCGACGACCGCTTCGAGCATGCCGTCCACGAAGGCCCGCGGGTCGTTCGAAGAGCGGGCTTCGGCGGCCGCAAGGATCCCCTCTTCGCCGAAGAGTTCCCGGTTTTCGTTCATGGCTTCCGATACGCCGTCGCTGTAGACGAAGAAGAGGTCCCCCGGTCTCAACTGCAGGGCGTAGCCCTGGTACTGCGCCTCTTCGAAGACGCCCACGAGCGGACCGCTCACGTTGCGCACCGCCTGAGGCGGCTTGCCGCGGTCGGCCGGGAGCCAATACGGTGGACAATGTCCGCCGTTCGCATAGGTAAGGAGTCCCGTGTCGGGCTCGAAAATCCCGATCCAGAGTGTTACGAACATGCAGTTTTCGTTGTTCGCCGCCAATCGGTCGTTCACCGTCTTGATGACGGCGGCGGGCTCGAACCCGTTGCTCAAGGCGTTTCGGATGAGCGTGAGCGTCACGCTCATCATGAGGGCGGCGGAGACGCCCTTGCCCGAGACGTCGCCCAACACGAGCGCCCGCCGTCCGCCCGGCAGACGGATTACGTCAAAGAGATCGCCCCCGACTTCCTTTGCGGCCACCATCTTCGCCGCCGCATCGAAGCCTTCCGCATGAAACGCTGCGTCGTCCTTGGGAAGCATGCTCGTCTGAATTTCACGCGCGGCGTTCAATTCGCCTTCGATGCCGTGCTGCTTCGCAAGCGACGCCTTCAGGTCGCGCACGTTCTTGTCGAGCGCCACGAGCATCTGCGAGAAGGCGCGCGCCACGTTGCCGATTTCATCGCGGCGCTTTGCCGGAAGGCTCCCCATGAGGGAGGAAAGGCCTTCGCCCCCGGCATCGTCGAACCGATAGGATTCGAGCCGCTTGGCGGTTGCGGAGATCCTGCCGAGCGGATTGAGGATTCTCGTAACGAGCGCAATGCCGAGAACCGAGATCACGCCGAAGAGAAAGAGCGCGATCCGCACGAGCTCGAGCGCGTGACGCGAGGCGGGCTCCGTAATGGTCGAAACCGGCACGGCCGTGCGGATCGACCAGTTGAGCGCGGGAAAGCGCCGCTCCAAGGTCAGATACGGAGTGCCCCCGAGCGTCACGGTGCCCGAAGTGACGGTGTTCCCTTCATTGAGCGCCAACCGCTCCGTAGGGGCCGACCAGGCCATGGGGAAGGAACCGCGCCAGACGATGTTGCGCCCCTCCCCGTCCACGACGGCGAGCGACGCGTCCTTCGGAAAATCGAGCGAAGCCACCCGGTCGGAGAGGCGCTCGGCATAGAGCTGTCGCTGCGCCGCCGGCGGGACTTCGAGATAGTCGACGTTCTGCATGACGACGGCGATCACGCCGTCGATCTTTCGAAAGACCGTGAGATAGGGCTTTTCTTCCCCCCTTTCGTTCCTTACGCGGAAAAAGCTGCGGAAATCCCGCTGGAAGTTGCGGTCCGTATCGGAGACGATCGTTCGAAAGGGGACGCCGAGCCAGTCGGCGCCGTTTCTGCCGTAGAGCGCCTCGACCGCGGGAGAAGTTCTCACGAAAGTGCCGTCGGGACGAAGGACCGCCGTATGGGTGTCCCACTTCTCGAGCATGTACGTGAAGACGTCGTCCTTCTTCTCCAGGACGCCCGCGCGCCACCAGGACTCGATCGCGTCAAGTTCCGAACGGATGTCGTCCATTTCGATCGAGATCTTCTGCGTGACGAGACTCTGCTCGCTCAGAACCGAAAGACGCAGGTCCTCTTCGAGCATTCTCGAGAGACTCACGAACCGTTCGCGGGCGGCTTCGATCGAATGGTCGTAGACGTCCCGATAACCCATCCAGATCAACGGGAAGCTCGCCATCGACACGATCGCGCCGATCGCAATCACCAACTTCACGCGTAATGAGAACATGCTTCCCTATTCCAAGCCCTGCCGACAAACGGGTCACGGCGCCCGCACCCCCCATTGTAAGGAGGCGAGCCCTGCAAAATGGCGCGAAATGTCCGGCAAATCGTACGTTGCGGACTCCAGATTTATCCCACCGTCCACTCTCTCTCCGGCAGGCGGGTCAAAGACCGTTCGGGCCGTTTGCGAAAGGAAGGAACCCGCCGGGGAACGGCGAAGAAAATCTCCCTTCCCCAACGGATTGCGTTTTCCCTCACATCGGCACGTGTTTGCCCGTCGGACTGTTGCGGCAAGATCCCGTGGTCAGGCTCAAGATGGAACTCGAGGAGTGTCCGCAGTATTTGCATACGTACCGGCTCTTCTCGTCACCCTCGTAAGGTACGTGCTTTTTCGTCGGGCTGTTTCGGCATGATCCCGCTGTCAGGCTCAAGATGGAACTCGAGGAGTGCCCGCAGTACCTGCAGAAGTACTTTCGCTTTTCCTCGCCCTCGTAGGGAACGTGTTTGCCCGTCGGACTGTTGCGGCAAGATCCCGCGGTCAGGCCCGATACGGAACTCGAAGAATGCCCGCAGTACATGCAATAAAACTTCATATCGTCTCCTTTTGCCGGGACAGGGAAGCTTGGGATCGGAGGTTCATCCCGAACGCATTTGCGTCCCGCCATGCGAAAACCATAGCACTATGACCTCCGGATGCGCCAAGCCCCCTCGGCCGAAGCTTCGGGGGCTTGTCGTTCTCGGGGATGCCGAGTCGGAATCTTCTTAGAAGATCACCGGGTCAAAGTAGCCGGCAAAGAGCACCGCCGCACGGAGCGCGAGCGCACCGCAGAGGGCGCACACGCCGCCCAAGGCCACCATGCCCTTCGAAGACTTCATGAAGAGCCCGATGAGGAAGGGAACGAGGATCCCGACGCCCACGGCGCCGCCCAGGAAGAGTCCGGCGTTGTCGCCCGAGAGGAGCGATTCGGCGCCGGCCACGGCACCCGGCGTACCGGCCAAGGCGACCTGCACGAAGGCGAAGATCACGAAGGCTTCGCCGATGTGCACGCCGTTGGCGGCGCTGCCGAGCCAATGCGGGTGACCCGTTTCAAGCTTGCCCGTCGAGGCGAGGATTTCGGCGAGACCCACCGCGCAGGCGAGACCCGAGAAGATCCAGAGGACCGGCAGAACGGCGGTCGTCCAGAGCGGAACGCCCACGGCCTGCGTCAGGAGGAAGCCCGAGTAGGCCGTCGCGGCCACGCCCAGGATCGCGTCGATCATGAGAAGACCGCAGGAGTCCGCCCAGCGGGCGTTCTTCCACATGCCCCAGGACTGAATGAGCGTCAGCACGCAAAGCACCGCGAGGATGCAGATGCCGATGAACATCCAGCTGCCGAAGTTGAACTTCCATTCGATGAGCGCGTTGATCGCGGCCATCGGGAGGTTCAGCATGCGCGCCAGGTGCGAGACCACGAGAAGGGTCCCGACGATGGCGGCGGCGGTCGCCACGTAGAAGACGCGCTTCGAGCGAAGCCACCAATTGAGGAAGAGGCTCATGCCTGCCAAGCCCACGAACCAGAGGAAGAACGCGATCGTCCACCCCCAATGCGCCGTGGCGGCCTGGCTCGTCAATTCAACAAATTCGTACGTCATTTCACCACCACGAAGTAGTTGGGTTTCGTTCCCTTATGGGGAAGGAGCTTTTCGGTCTTCGAGACCGCGATCTTGCGGGAAATGTCGGAATTGGGATCCGACACGTCGCCGAACATGCGGGCCGAAACCGGACAGGCCGAGACGCAGGCCGGAAGTTCACCGTTCTTAACGAGCTCTTCGCAGCCGTGTCCCATGCACTTCATCGGAAGACCGGTGTCGGGATGCGACCAGCGCACGTCGTAGGGGCACGACGCGATGCAGTAGTTGCAACCGACGCAGCGGCTTTCGTCCGTCTTCACCAGGCCCGTTTCCGGATCGCGGTAGTTCGCACCGAAGGGGCAGGTGTCGATGCAGGGGGCGTTTTCGCACTGCTGGCACTGAACCAGCATGTGCACCGGGCGCTTGGCGCGCTCGAGCGTCACCTTGCGGATGTTGGCCGCCAACCAATCCCAACCTTCGTTGGGGCGCTCGAACATTTCCGGATAGTTCGTCTGCGCGCACGCGACGATGCAGGCGTTACAGTCAACGCAACGCGTGGCGTCAAAGAGGTGCGCCAGCTGCTTTTTGGATTTCGTAGTCATGGCTTCTCCTTCAGACGCGCTTGACGCGGACCGACGTGTTGTTGTTCATGTTGCCGCAGGCGACCTGGCTGACACCTTCGGTGAGCCAGTTGGAATTGATGCCTTCGCGGACCCATGCGTAGTTTTCGGGGAGCTTCTTCGTGCGAACGCCTCCCGCAAAACCGTGAACAAAAAGAGAACCCACGCGCACGCGGTTGGTGACCGTGATCTTGACGCGGCCCTTGACGTGATTGTCGAGACCTTCCACTTCGACGGTGTCGCCCGTCTTGATGCCGAGACGATCGGCGTCGACGGGGTTCATCCAGAAGGTGCGGTCGCCGAGGTACTTCGTCGGCCACGTGAAGATCGTGCAGCCGGCCCCCGAAACGCCGTCCTTGCCGGAGACGAGAACGAATTCGTCGCTCAGGGGCTTGGGCGCCGTGTAGGCGGTGACCGGAACGTATTCCGGAATCGGGCGGATGCCCTTGCAGTGCGGACGCTGAACAATGAAGAAGGAAAGAAGTTCGGCCTTCCCCGTAGGCGTCGGGAAGGGCTTCCGATAGGGCACGTTGTCGTACTTCTTCGGAATTGTGAGCGACCAGCCCTTTTCGTCGACGTCCTTCTGAATGCGGTCGCCTTCGCCGGGTTTGGCGGCGTTCTTCGAGGCGATCCACTTCTTCCAGCCGGCTTCGACGAGCCCCTGATCCCACCAGGCCTTCCAACCGGCGCGGTCCTTGATCTCTTCGGTGTAGCCCACGCGCGCGGCGCGTTCGGGATACGCACGGCGAAGGATTTCGAGGAACTGCCAGATGTCGTGGCGGGCTTCGACGCCTTCGGGCGGATCGATCTCGGCGCTCGAGCGCTGGACGTACCCGTCGCGGGCGTACGTGACGCCGAGGTACTCGTGGTTTTCCAGGAAGAAGGTCGACGGCAGCACGTAGTCGGCGTAGTCGTTCGATTCCTGCGGCATCAGATCCTGCGAGACGATGAGGTCGAGCGCCTTGAAGGCTTCGATCAGGCGTGCCGAATTGGCTTCGCGGTGGAACATCGCGCCGCCCGTGATGAAGAGCGCGCGGATCGGATAGGGCTTGCCGGTCTTCATTGCCTCAAAGGTCGAATGGAAGCTTCCGATGCCTTCCGGATAGTATTCCTTGTCGAGGGGTTTGCCCTTGGGAGGATCCCAGGTGACGCCCGTGGGGCCGAGGCACATGCCGTCCTTTCGCTTGATGCCCGGCGCTCCGCCGTAGCCGCCGCCCTGCGTGGCGATCAAACCGCCCTCGCGGTCGAAGCGGCCCGTAAAGAGGTTAATGACGTTCATCATGCCGAAGGCTTCGACGTCGTTGGCGTTGCGCGACGAATACCAGCCGTCGTCGCAGACGCCCTTCAACTTGAAGAAGTCGCGCGCCGTTTCGACGAGCGTGTCGACGGGAATGCCCGTGATCTTCGAGGTCTCTTCGGGCGTATAGCGGTCGTTCACCTTCCTGAAGGCGTCAAAGGCCGTCGAAACGCGTTCGACCTTGCCGTTGAGGAAGGTGACGTCGGTCGTATGCGAGAGGAGAAGCGGCTGCAGAGGATCGTGGTCGAAGCCGACGACCGCGCCTTTTTCGTTGAGTTTCGGACCCTGCCACATGAGCGTGCCCGTGGCTTCGTCAACGACGGCGAAGCGTCGGGCGGAACCGCCCTCGACCACTTCGTTTTCCGTGACGGGACGCAGGTCTTCATGAACGAGCACGGGACCGTTCGTCCAGTGCTTGACCCAGTCGAGATCGCACAGGCCTTCCCTGAGGCCGATGTGAACGAGGCCCTGCAGGAACGCGCCGTCGGTGCCCGGCTTGATCGGAATCCAGGTGGCGTCGCCCAGAGCGCCTTCCGGCATGCGCGGGTCGACGAAGACGAGCTTGCAGCCGTTTTCACGGGCCGCGCCGGCGTGACCGAAGATGCCCGCGGCGCAGTTGAGGGTGCGTCCCACGAGAAGGAGGTAGCGCGCGTTGCCGTAGTCGGGGTCGACGGCGCCGACGCCGTTGTAGGCGGGGCCGAAGATCATGCGGCGGCCGAGGGTCGAAGCGCTGTTGCAGGTGGCCGAGTGATTGATCACGTTGGGCGTCCCGAAGGGCTGGGCAAACCACTGCTGATAGCCCGTGAAGTTGTGGGACGTGAGCAGAACGCTTCTTTCACCGTACTTTTCGGTGATTTCCTTGAGTTTCGCCGCAATTTCGTTCAAGGCCTGATCCCAGGAAATTTCCTCGAATTCGCCCGAGCCCCGTTCGCCCTTGCGCTTCAACGGCTTCCTGATGCGAAGCGGATGGTTCCAGAGCCAAAGCGTCTGCGCTCCGCGGCCGCAATAGCCGCGCTGAGGATGCGAGGGATTCGGGAAGATGCGGACCGAGTCGGGACCGGGCTTGGCCCCCTTCTTCTTCATGGCGAGCAGGCCGCAGCGCGCGCCGCACATGCAGCAGGCCGTGGGATGCGCCTCCCAGCCTTGCGCCTTCAACTTCTCAACGGTCTTTTCCACCTGAGCGAGCGAGAGCCCGGCAAAACTGCCGACGCCGACGCCCGCCGCGGTCGCACCCAGGAGGGTGCGGCGGGAGATGCCGACGCCCGAAGTCGGGTTCGGTTTTTGGTTCATGAATTGTCTCCTTCCAAAAGCGAAATTGCGGAGTCTTCATACAATTTCACCCCCCGAGACTATCACGAAGAAACGGGAACGCACTTTCAGTAATTTCCCAAGTACCCTAACCAATACTCGCAGTGGTAAACCTCACTCCGAGAGGTAATTTCAACCGCAGCACCCAAACGATACAGGCAAGGTTTTCGTTCCCGAACGAACCCTTTTATCAGCACGCTCAAAGTCTCGTAAAAGAATGAGCCTCCCTCCGCGATCTTTTACCGCATTCGGCGGCAGGCCACTTTCCGCAAGCCCTGCGCACCCGTCACGACCTCAAGAAAAACTTTGCCGCTTCTGCACTCGAGGCAAGCCTCTGCACAGCGGGGCGCAAAAGGACAGCCGTCGGGCACGTCCCCTTCCGTCGCAGCGTGCTTCGCCGTGCACCGTTTTCCGCCGTCAATCCTCGGGACGGAATCGAGCAGCATTCTCGTGTAAGGATGCAAGGGATCTTCGAAGAGCGCCTCCTTCGGCGCCCACTCGACGATTTGTCCGCGGTACATCACCCCGACCGTGTCGGCGATGTGACGAACGACGCCGAGATTGTGCGAGATGAAGAGCATGCTCAAACCCCGTTCAAGCTGCAGGGTTTTGAGAAGGTTCAGCACCTGCGCCTGGACCGACACGTCGAGTGCGCTCGTCGGCTCGTCGCAGATCAGAAGGTCGGGGCCCGCGGCGACCGCCCGCGCGATCGAAATCCGCTGTCGCTGTCCGCCCGAGAACTCGTGGGGATATTTTTCGAGCGCCTCTTCGGGGAGGCCCACGAGGCGTGCGAGTTCGCGAAGCTTCGCCCTGCGCTCGGGCGCGCCCATTTCGGGACGCAGACTTTTCAGGGGCTCCTCCCAAATGGCCGCCACCGACATGCGGGGGTTGAGGCTCGCGTAGGGGTCCTGAAAGATCATGTTGACGTGACCCGCACCGAGCACCTTCACGTCCTTTCCGTTCACCGTCACCTTTCCCCCGTCGGGGGCGAGCAGCCCCGCGGCGATTCGTGCGAAGGTGGACTTTCCGCAGCCCGACTCGCCGACGAGTGCGACAGTTTCGCCCCTGCGGACCGAGAGGGTTACGCCGTCGACGGCGACCGTCACGTCGTCCCTTCCGCCGGCGAGCCGTTCGATGAGCCCCGCACGGCGAAGCGTGAAGATTTTGCGCACGTCTTCGACCCGAAGAATCTCGGGCGCCGTACCGAGCGCTTCGAGGCGCCCGGCTTCGAGCGTCTTCCAACTCCTCTTCAGGGGCGGGTGAAACCGCACGACCGAATCGGGAACGCTTCGGCCGTTGTCGGCCGCAAGCCAGCAGGCGGCAGAAGAGCCGCCGCAGTCCGCGAGCTCGGGGCGCTCCGTTTCACAACGCTTCTGCGCCGCGCGGCAGCGCGGATGAAAGGGGCACCCCGACGGTCGCTTCGCCGGATCGGGCATGACTCCGTCGATCTGCTCGAGCCAGAGTGACGACGACTCCGTGTCGGGAATCGACCCCATGAGCCCCTTCGTATAGGGATGCTGCGGCGTCTTCATGAGGGATTCCGTATCGCCCTCCTCCACCACGCGTCCCGAATAGAGAACCGCCGTGCGGTCGGTCGTCTCGGCGATCACCCCCATGTCGTGGGTGATGAGCAGCACCGCGCAGCCGCGCTCCTTTGCAAGACGCCTGAGGAGCGCCGTAATTTGCGCCTGCACCGAAACGTCGAGCGCCGTCGTCGGCTCGTCCGCGACGAGAAGAATCGGATCGAGCGCGACCGCTAGCGCAATCACGACGCGCTGCCGAAGGCCGCCCGAGAGCTCGTGGGGATACTGTCCGAGACGCTTCTCGGGTTCCGGCAGTCCCGCCTCTCGAAGGAGCGCAGCCGAGCGCGCGCGAAGTTCCGGTTGCGTCAGGCGCACGCCGTGCGCGGCAAAGGTCTCGCGAAAATGTTCCCCGACGGTGAGAAGCGGATTGAGGCTCCCGAGGGGATCCTGCAGGATCATTCCGATTTCGGGCCCCCGAATGCGGCGAATCTCTTCGGGCCGGAGATTCTGAATCTCCCGGCCTTCGAGCGCGATTCGTCCGCGCGTTCGCACGACGCCCGCGGGAAGAAGGCCCGCGACGGCGTTTCCGATCATGGACTTTCCGGCGCTCGATTCTCCGACGAGCCCGAGGATTTCGCCCGCGTTCACGGTGAGCGAAACGTCTTCCAAAAGGGCCGCCCCGTCGGCGCGCCGAACCGTAAGACCCTCGACCTCGAGGATCGGGCTTTTCTTCGTGTTTTCTTCCAACATCTCGTTCACCCCTTCAGAACCGGATTGAGGACGTCGCGCAGACGGTCGCCGAGAAAATTGACGGAGAAGACCGTCGCCGCGAGCACCGCGCTCGGGAAGAGCGCAATCCACCATTCGCCCGAGAAAAGAAAGTCGTTGCCGATGCGGATGAGCGTGCCGAGCGACGGCGTCGTGGGCGGAACGCCCACGCCCAAAAAGGAGAGCGTCGCCTCCGTCATCACGGCGGAGCTCAGATTGAGCGTTCCCAAGACGAAGACCGGTCCCATGACGTTCGGGAGCACGTGACGAAGAAGAATCCTCCCTTCCGAAACGCCCGAGAGCTTCGCTGCGCTCACGAAGTCGGCTGAGCGCTTCGTCCTCGCGAGTCCCCGTACGGTGCGCGCGTAGGGAACCCACCCCGTCACCGTCATGGCGATCAAAAGGACCGCGTAGAGCGTCCCCTCGCCCGCACCTTCGCCCAAGACCGTACGCAGAACCCCGTCGACGAGAAGCGCCGCCAGAAGCGTCGGAAAGGCGAGCATCACGTCGCAAAGACGCATGAGTACCGCGTCGACGACGCCTCCCGCATAGCCCGCGACGAGCCCCGCCGACACGCCCAGGACGAGGGAGAGAAACGCCGCCGTCACCCCGATCGCGAGCGAAAGCCGCGTGCCGCTCAGAATGGCCGAGAAGAGATCGCGCCCCTGATCGTCCGTACCGAGAAGATGCGCGCCGCTGCCGTCCGGGAACCACGCGGGCGGCAGATTCGCGTCCGCGATGTCGAAGGAAGCGAGGTCCGTCGCGTCGTAGGGCGAGAGCCAGGGCGCCCCGACCGCCGCGATCAGCACGACGGCGAGGAGCAGAGCGGAGACTTTCGAAACGGGCGTGGCGAGGAGTCGGTCGAGCATCATGAGTCCTTATTGGAGTGCCGCAAGGCGCTTTTCCACGAGCCGCACGAAGAAGTCGGCCGTGGGGCCGAGCGCGAGGTCGTTGTAGTCGAAGTTCGGATGATGGTGATTCGCCGTGTGCGTTTCGTCGGCGATGCCGACGCGCGGGAAGCACCCCGGACGCTTTTCGAGGAAGAACGCAAAGTCTTCCGCGCCCATCGAGGCGGCGTGACTGCGCACCCGTTCTTCACCGTAGGCCTCCAGCGCCACCTGACGGGCGAATTCGAGCTGTTCGTCGTGATTGACGAGCGGCGGATAAAGGCGGACGTATTGAAAGTCGATTTCGGTGCCCGTCGTCGCGGCGACGCCCGCGCAGATTTCGCCCATGCGCCGCTCGATCAGATCGCGCTCTTCCGGGTAGGCGCAGCGCGTGGTTCCCGCGAGTTTCACTTCGGCGGGGACGACCGAGACGCCCTGCGGATCGCCGCCGTGAATCGAAGCGATCGTCACGACTGCGGGTCGCATCGGATCGACCGAACGGGAAACGATCGTCTGCAGCGCTCCGATCAGAATCCCCGAAGCCACGACCGGATCCACCGTCTTGTGGGGACGCGCCCCGTGTCCGCCCACGCCCTTCACGGTGATGCGGAAATGATCGGCCGCGGCGCACTGCGCGCCCTTCGTGAAGCCGATCACGCCGAGCGGAAGTTCGCCCGCGCAGTGCACGCCGTAGATTTCGTCGACGGGGAAACGCTCGAAGAGGCCGTCCTCGATCATTTCCCTCGCCCCGGCATACCCTTCCTCACCCGGCTGAATGATGAGGACGACGTCGCCCGCGAGATTTTCGCGGCGCTTCACAAGCGCATGCGCGGCCAGAAGGACGCCGGCTACGTGACCGTCGTGCCCGCAGGCGTGCATGCGGTTTTCGACGACCGAAGCCCAGGGATGCCCCGTATGTTCTTCGAGCGGCAGCGCGTCCATGTCGGCGCGAAGCGCGATCGTGACAAGATGCCCGGGATTTCGCTTGCCGCCGCGGATCACCGCGGCGACGCCGGTCTTGCCGATTCCTTCGACAACCTCGTCGCAGCCCATGGCGCGCAACGCGTCGGCCGCAATCTTGGCGGTGCGGACTTCACACATGCCGAGTTCGGGGTGGGCGTGAAGGTCGCGGCGGATCGCCGTCATGGCTTCGAGACCCGAGAGAACTTCCGGAAGCAGTTTTTCGTTGAGAGAGGACATGTCAGACTCCTTCCCTGCGCAGACGCGGGTCGACCGCGAGGTGTCCCAGGTCCGCAAGCAGATTGATGACTACAAAAAGAAAGGCGATGAAGGTGAGATAGGCGGCGAGCACCGGGATGTCGGCGAACTGCACCGACTGCAAAAAGAGCATCCCCATGCCCGGCCACTGAAAGACCGTTTCGGTGACGACCGAAAAGGCGATGATTTCCCCGAACTGCAGCGCCATCACCGAAATGACGGGAAGCGAGGCGTTCCGAAAAACGTGCGAGAGCGCGATGCGCCGCTCGGTGAGTCCGCGGGCCCTCGCGAACTTCACGAAGTCGCGCCGAAGGACTTCGAGCATTTCGCCGCGCACGAGCCGCACGACGAGCGCCGTCTGAAAGACGCCGAGCGTAAGAGCGGGAAGCAAAATGTGCCGCAGTCCGTCCGCCGTCAGAAGGCCCGTCGTCCAGAACCCGATCGAGACGGTTTCTCCCCGCCCGAAGGCGGGAAGGAGTCCCGTCATGACGCTGAAGATCATGATGAGGAGAATGCCGATCAGGAAGGTCGGAAGCGACATCCCGAGAAGCGTGGCGCCGAGCGCAAAGCGCGAGAGAACGCTTTCCGGACGAAGCGCCGTAAGGATCCCGATCGGGATTCCCGAGACGAGCGCGATCAGGACGGCGAGGCCCGCGAGTTCCACCGTCGCGGGGAGACGCTCGAGAATGAGGTCCGCCACGGGCGCGCCGTGCCGAAGGCTCATCCCGAAGTCTCCCGCGAGAGCGTTTCCGAGAAACCGCAGATACTGCACGAGGGGCGAATCGTTGAGACCGAGCGTCTCCGTGAGCGCCGCGCGGTCCGCGGCCGTTGCGTCGGGCGGAAGCATCTGCGAGACGGGGTCGCCCACGAATTGAAAGAGCGCGAAGGCGACGCCGCTCACGACGAGAAGGACGAGCAGGCCCTGCAAAATCCGCTCGGAGAGAAGTCGAAGCATGGTCACTTCCTCATTCGTTCACCCGCACCCGATCGAGCACGAGCGTGTTGTCCGGACGAAGGGGCGCATCGACCGACTTCTTCATGACCCAGCTGATCTGCGGCTCGAGAAGCGGAATGTGGAGCACCTCGCGCTTTTCGACCGCCAGAGCTTCCCGGGCGAGTCCTTCGCGCTCCTTCACATCCTCGGAAACGGCGAGGCGCTTGAGCAAGGCGTCGAGTTCGGCATTCGAGGCGCGCCCGACGTTGCTGATGCCGTCGCCCGTTGCGGCGTCGAACGTGGCCGAAAGCGACTGCAGCGGCCGATAGGCGTCGAGCGTCGTGGAGCCCCATCCGACGAGGCAGGCCGACGTGTCGAAACTCAGGACCTTCGGGAAATACTGAGCGCGCGGCATGGAATTCACCGTCACCTTGAGGCCGATCTTCGCCCACATCGACGCGAGCGCCTTGACGATCGCCTCGTCGTTCACCCAGCGGTTGTTGGGCGTGTCGATCGTGAAGGAAAAGCCCTTTTCATAGCCCGCCTCCTTCATGAGCGCCTTCGCGCGCTGCAGGTCGAACTTCGGCGCCGCGCCGAGTTCCTCGCTCCACCCGAAAACGGCGTGAGAGACCACCGTGCCCGTGGGGAGCGCCTTGCCGCGCATGACGCCGCGCACGAGCCCCGGGCGGTTCACGGCGATCGACATGGCCTCCCGTACGCGCTTGTCCTTGAAGGGGTTCGCCGTCGCGGAGCTTCCGTCCGAATTCTTCACGTAGGGCTTCGCGTCCCGGTTCAGGTCGAGCGCCACCATCATCACGCGGTCTTCCCCCGTCGAGAGGACCTTGAGGTCGGGATTGCGGGACAGTCGGGTGAGGTCCTGAACCGCAGGATCCAGAACGAAGTCGACTTCGCCGGAAAGGAGCGCCGCAGTGCGGGTCGCGGCCGAGGTAATCGGCGTGTAGATCACGCGTTCGACGTTCCCCTTGCGGTTCGCTTCATCCCACCAGTCGTGGTTCGCCGTGAATTCCGTTCGGACGTCGGGTTCGCGAAGCGTGAGGCGGAAGGGACCCGTGCCGTTTGCGTGGGTCGCCGCGTAGGACTCCTCTCCCGCCACGTAGTTTTGAGGCTCGAGCGCCCCGTGCTTTTCGGCCCAGGCCTTGTTGAGAATCCGCAGAGTCGTGAGCTGCCGCAGGAAGACGGGCGAACCCGACACGGTCTTGACGAGCACCTTTCCGTCGTCGGTCGCGACGGCTCCGAGAATGCCCGCCGCGGAGCTTTTGAACTGGCTCAAGGGCGCGAGCGCGCGGTTGATCGAGAAGACCACGTCTTCAGGCGTCAAGGTTTCGCCCTCGTGGAATTTCACATTCTCGCGGATCGTGAAGAGGAACCCTTCGGAGACGCGCTCGTACTTCGTCGCAAGCGCTGGCTCGACCTCCATCTTTTCGTTGTAGCGGACGAGACTCTCGTAAACCGTCGCGCAGGCGGCGGAATTGAGCGTTTCGTTCTGGGCGTGGACGTCGAAGGTGAGAAAGTCCCCGGCGCTCGTCCAACGGAAGTCGGCGGCCGATGCGGCGTGAAAGCCCGAGAGGATCGCGGCGGCGAGGAGCGTCTTGAGGGCGCGGCGGAAGATATCGGATCGGTTCGTCATATCATGGACCTCGGTCTTTGTTCGGAGACCCCGCGGAACCGTCGCTTTGGCTTGATACAAGAAAACCCGCGTTCCGCGGGTCCCTCGTTGAAGAAATTTTCGGTTTCTTTACGGCAACACTGTGCCCGGCACCCGCTTGAAGTTCAAGCGGCGCCACCAGCGGCGCAGGCCGGCGTGGAGTCGGGGGCAGGTGTTTGCAGACATCATGTGTTTGACTATACAGGACTGACGCGATCCGCGCCATAGTCTATTTGTCGTAGACCGCTCCGCCGGGCGAACCGCGCTATCCTTTGGAAAGGATTTCTCAGACACCGCCCGCCGAACCACATGGAGCCCGCCGCACACGAAAAGCCCAAACCCGCCGCCGAGTCCGCCCGCAACGCCGCGGCCCGGACGTTCGAGCGCATGACCACGGAACCCGTCGCCAACCTCATCGTGCGGCTCGGCGTTCCCACCGTGCTCTCCATGCTCGTGACGGCCCTCTACAACACGGTCTCCACCTTCTACGTTTCCTACCTCGGGACTTCAGCCGTCGGCGCCATGGGGGTCGCCTTTGCGCTCCAAATGGTGATCCAGGCCTTGGGCATCATGGTGGGACAGGGCTGCGCCTCGCAAACCTCCCGCCTTCTCGGTGCCAAACGCTACGCTAGAGCCCATGCGACGGCGAGCACGGCACTCTTCACTTCGTTTCTTCTCGGCACCTTCTTTGCCGTCGCGTCTCTTTTGGGACTCGATCGTCTTCTCGCAGGAATGGGCGCAACCGACACGATTCTTCCTTACGCCGTCGCCTACGCAAAGCCCGTGCTCTTTGCCGCTCCCTTCATGGCGGCCTCCTTCACGCTCAACAACATCCTTCGTTCCGAAGGTCTTGCCTTCGTCGGAATGATCGGACTCGGTATCGGCGGCATCCTCAACATGGCGGCCGCGCCCCTCTTTCTCTTCACGTTCGACCTCGGCATCTCGGGCGCCGGTTGGGCGACCGCCCTCTCGCAAACCGTTTCCTTCGCGATTCTTCTCTCCTTCTTTGCCTCAGGCCGCGGTTCGATCCGTCTCTCGCCTCTGCTCGTTTCGAAGAACCTGCGCACTTACGGAAAGCTTTTTCGCCTCGGTCTGCCGTCGCTCTCGCGCAACATTCTCGGCGCCGTCGCCGCTTCGGCGCTCAACCTCATGGCGGGCGTATACGGCGACGCGGCGGTCGCAGCCATGTCGATCGTCGGGCGCGTGATGATGGTAACGTCAGCCGCCATGATCGGGATCGGGCAAGGCTATCAGCCGGTCCTCGGCTACAACTGGGGCGCAAAGCGTTACGACCGCGTACTCAAGGCGGCTGACGCGACGCTTGCGATGTCGACCGCCCTGATGACGGCGTTGGGACTTTTGGGATTCGTTTTCGCCGAGGAAGTCGTGGCGTTCTTCCGCACGGAAGACCCGGCCGTCGTGCAAATCGGCGTCGAAGCGCTCCTTCTCCAGTGCCTCGTCGCCCCGATCATGCCCGTGAGCGTCGTCTCCAACATGACCTACCAGGTGCTCGGGCGCGCAGGGATCGCGACCTTTCTCGCCTGTCTGCGCCAAGGCGTCTTCTTTCTGCCCTTCATTCTGATCCTCCCGCAGTTCTTCGGACTGCGCGGCATCGAGTCGGCGCAGCCGCTCGCAGAACTGCTGTCGTTTCTCGTCTGCATCGGGTTCGTCGTCCGATTCCGGCGGGAGGCCTCGCACCTTGCGGCGGACGAAGGTGCCCAACCGCACCGAACGGAATCCCTTCTTCGTTGAAGCTCAACAGTAGTCCGAACCCGTCCCAACTTCATCGAGAGACAACATGACTTTCCGAAAAATCGACCGAACCGCCTGGCCTCGGAACGAAGTCTTCGAGCATTACTTCTCGACGATTCCCTGCACATACAGCCTCACGGCGAAGCTCGACATCACGAACATCCGGGCGAAGCAACTACGCCTCTATCCCACGATGCTCCATTCGATCACGACCGTCGTGAACCGGCACGAAGAATTCCGCACGGCCTTCGACGAGGCGGACGAACTCGGCGTCTACAGCGAAATGCATCCCTGCTACACGGTCTTCCACAAGGATTCGGAAACCTTCTCGAACCTTTGGACCGAGTACACGCCGGATCTTCGCGATTTCATTCGTCGCTATGAAGCGGACCTCGCGGCCTACGGCGACAACGCGGCTTTCATTGGAAAGCCCGGCCTGCCGAAGAACAGTTTCACCGTTTCCATGCTTCCTTGGACAAGCTTTGACGGTTTCAACCTCAACCTACAGAAAGGCTACGCCTACACGCTTCCCATCTTTACGCTCGGAAAATTCTTTCCGGAGAGCGACCGCACGCTCATGCCCGTCGCTCTGCAGGTGCATCACGGCGTATGCGACGGCTTCCATGCCTGCCGATTCCTCAACGAACTGCAGGCGCTTCTCAACGACGTCGAATGAGCCGTGGCGCTCCGGTCTGATCTCAGAGCGTCGGATCCGCTCGAGTTCGTATGCCGCTTCGTTCCAAGGTGCAGCTTGTACGGTTGGCGACCTCGGCCAGCTCCCATTCTTCGGGCGAAGCGCCGCCTCCAAGGGCCTCGGCCAGACCCGGGGCCCATGCGACCGTTTCCCAGTATGCCGGGTCTCCGTAAGCGGCGAGCCACTCGCATGCGGGTTCCCCTCAAGTTTCGTCATGCCCATGCGTTCGCAGACGGTGAAGCGCGGCAAAGCGCCCGATCGTCCCCTCCGTGGCGGTTGTCGAATCGTTCGAAGGAGAGCGCATTCTTGTCGAGGCAGTGGAGATTCTGCGCGAAGTACCAGGTGAACGCGTCCTTGGGAGAGCGTTCCCGCAGCCGCTTTCCCGACGACGGGTTCATCGGGTACCGCGGCGGTCTCCGAACCGCCCGCGTTTACCACCCGCAATGCGGACGGATGCCAAGACAGTCCGCGACGATGCCAATCAGCGGCCGGAAAGATGCCGGAAGCTCGCCCCACTCACGGCCCCCCGACTTTGGGAGAAATGTGCCAGTTTTTCGGGAATAAAGCACACATTTCATTGCGCCGCAATAAAATGTGAACGATCCGCCATGTTCTTTCCCAGAAAGACCTCCGAAACATGGTATAAACACCTATTCCAAAATTACCGTTTCGCATATTTCGGAGCGTTCGTTTCGCATCTATATTGAAAGCCTGTCTCTAGGAGCACATGAATTCATGTCCGACACTTCGTCCGATCGGTCGGCCCACCGTATCGCCGCTTTTGCCGCCCGCGAACGGGACCCCTCGCCGATCAATCTCACGCTGCCGGAAGAGATGGTGCCTGCGGCACGGCGCTCTTTTCCCAAAAAACGCTCGACGCACTCCCGCGGCGCGTCGGAGGAGATCTCCTTGCGTCTGGCGGAATCCCGCCTTCTTTCGCTTGTGAAAGACGCCCTCTCCGGAAGTCGGGGAAAGCTGATCGTTCTCTGCGGTCCCCGGAACGCCGGACGGGAGCGACTTTTTTCGGAGATTCTTCCCCAAACGCCTTCGATCGATCTGATGCGCCCCGAAGATCGGAAAGACGCCGAGGAGGCGCCGCTCTCGCTCTTGAGCAGCTACGCTCCGTTTCCGACGCTTCTTGTGCGCAACATTCATCTCTCGCCGAAGCTTCTGTCCGTGATGCTCGACCTCGCGGGGAAACCCGACCTTCGAGAGAAGCTGAAAATGCCCAAGGTGGTCGTAGCGGACTCGTTCGTACGCGTTCCCGAAGTGGAATCGGCCGCAGAAAGGCTTTCCGACGTGGCAACCCTTCGCATCCGTACGCTTACGCGCGGCGAAATGACGGGCGGCGGACGAGACCTTCTCGAGCGTCTCGGGACGCTGGACTTTCCCGGCAAGCTCTCCTATGACGAATGCAACCGAGGCCTTGTCCTCGGTGAAGCGATGCGAGGCGGCTATCCGACGTGCCGAGACGGCACGCCCGACGAAAGGCACGACTTTTTCCATGATCTCATTCGCGCCGTCTGCCACACCGATCTGCCCGTGATCAGCCGCCTCAAAAATCCGCAGACCCTGCGCAAGGTCTACCGCATGGTTGGCGCCGCTTCGGGCGAAGTGCTGAATCTCACGCAAATCGCCAGGGTGCTCGATATCGGTCGGCCGCTTGTACGGCGCTGCGTTGAGGCGCTTGAATCTCTTTATCTCGTCGAGGCGGTTCCCGTTTGGTCGGGGGCCGACCGATTCGAGCGCAGCATCCGCAGTCCCAAACACGTCGTTACCGATTCCGGATGGCTCTGCGGGTTGCTCGGACAGTGCGCCGTAGACCCGAACGTCCTCCCGAACGTGAGGCCCGACGACGTCCGACGACTTCTTTCGGGATGGACCTGGGCGCAGTTGGCCGCCCTTGTCGACGACGACTCTCCCTGGGCGCTTCGGCACTTTGCGCTTCGTACCGGTCTCACCGTCGAGTGGCTGCTCGAACACCGGGAGAACGGCCGGCTCATTGCGCTGCAGACCTCGTCAAAAGAAAACGTCGGCCCGGAAGACTTCTCGATGCTCGCGAAATTCCGGTCGCTAGTCGGCGAGGATCAGCCGGTCCAAAGCGTACTTTTCTACTGCGGACAGAGCGTTCGCCGCTACGACGGCGTTGGGGCGGCGGTTCCCTTTGCGCACTTGTGGCGTTGAGGGTCCGCGCCCCCGGCGTTCGTGCCGGACGGAGCGAAATGCGGACTTTCTCAACGTCCGGACGGCGCGTCAGCGGAAATCTGGCTCTTCCAGAAGATACGCGGCCTCAAAAAGTCGACGCTCAAACCCGCAACTCGTACGGTATGCCGTCCGGGCGCGCTTCCACTCCTCGGGTGAAGCTTCCGAACCAAGCCGCGCGGCCAGGTTTACCGCCCGATCGACCGTTTCCGAGTACGCCGGATCGCCGTAGGCGGAGAGCCACTCGGCATAAGGATTCCCTGCAAGTTTTCGCGTGCGCGCAATCGTCGTGCCCATGCGTTCGTAAACGGTGAAGCACGGCAACAGCGCGGCAAAGCCCGCGAGAAGCGGCGCGTGTTCGGCGGACTCCCGCTCGTGGCGCATGTAGGCGGCGGTCGTGGGACGCAGAACGTAGAAAGGGCTCGCCTCGGGCTTGCCGCCCACGATCTTCGTAAAGAGCCCTTCGGTCCACGGCTTCATCGCGCGCGTTTCTTCGGCCCAACGGCGGCAAAGCGCCCGATCGTCCCCTTCAAGGCGGTCGCCGAAACGATCGAACGAGAGCGCGTAGTTGTCGAGGTAGTGAAGATTCTGCGCGAAGTACCAGGCGAACGCGTCCTTGGCGAGCGTTCCCGCAGCCGCTTCCCTGACGAAGGGTTCCGCAAGCACCTCGGCGGTCTCCGATTCGCCCGCGGCGAGAAGTTCGGCCAATCGGTCGTCCGTCGGACGCGTCCCCTTTCCCAACGCGAACGCAGGGACCATCGAAATGGCTCCGAACATCGTCAGCAGATTACGTCTTTTCACGGTCATTCCTTCTTTTTAGAGAAAAAAAGAAGCGGAACCTCCTTCTGCGGGAAGTTCCGCTTCGTCGTCGTTTTCAATCAGTGTTTCGACTTCTTTTCATAGGCGGCGAGCTTCGTCTCAAAGTCGTTGAGCGAATTTCCCACCACTTTGTGCAGAGCGATCAGCGCCACCAAGTTCGGGAGCACCATCAGACCGTTGAAGAGGTCGGCGAGCGCCCAGACGAGGTCGACCTTGAGCACGGCCCCGACGCCGATGAAGAGGCACACGATCACGCGGTAGGGAAGCACCGCGTATTCGCCCCAGAGAAAGCGCACGTTCTGTTCGGCAAAAAAGTTCCAGCCGATGATCGTCGAATAGGCGAAAAAGAAGAGGCACACGGCCACAAAACCCATGCCGAAGCCGCCGAGCCCCTGCGTATAGGCCTTCTGCGTGAGTTCAATGCCGGTCGTCTGAAAGTCGAGGACGCCCGTAACGAGAATCACGATCCCCGTAAAGGTCACGACCACCACCGTGGCGAAGACGCCGAACATGGCGACGAGCCCCTGAATGGCCGGGTGTTCGACCTTGGCGACCGCGTGGGCGTGAGGCGTCGACCCCATCCCGGCTTCGTTCGAGAAGAGACCGCGCGCCACGCCGAACTGCATGGCCTTGGCGACCGTAAGACCGAGGGCGCCGCCCGCGACGGCCTGCGGATTGAAGGCCGCCTCAAAGATGAGCGCGAAGGCGGGACCGACTTCGGAGAGATGTTCGAGGATCACGTAGGTGCCGCCGATGAGGTAGACCGCGGCCATGATCGGAACGAGCTTTTCCGCGACGCTCGCGAGACGTCCGAGACCGCCGAAGAAGACGAGCCCGGAGATGACGGCCGTGATGACGCCCGTCACCGCAAGCGGCGCCCCGAAGGCCGTGTTCATGGCCTGCGAGATCGAATTCGACTGCACGGCGTTGCCGATGCAGCCGAGCGCGATGATGATGGCGATCGAGAAGAAGACGGCGAGGGGTTTGAATTTCTTGCCGAGCCCCTGCGTGATGTAGTAGGCCGGACCGCCCACGACGTGGCCGTTGGCGTCATGCCCTTTGTAGGTCTGCGCGAGAACGGCTTCGGCAAAGATCGTGGCCATCCCGAAGAAGGCCGCAACCCAGAGCCAGAAGAGCGCCCCCGGACCGCCCGAAACGAGCGCCGTGGCGGTACCCGCGACGTTGCCCGTGCCCACCTGAGCGGCGATGGCCGTGGCGAGCGCCTGAAACGAACTCATCCCCGACTTGTCGGCGCGTTTGCCGAAGAAGGACGCGCCGCCGAAGAGGTAGCGCGCGGCGAGCCCGAACTTGCGGATCTGAACGAATCGAAGCTTGATGGTGTAGAAGATCCCCGTCCCGCACAAAAGCGGAACGAGGAAGAATACGCCCCAGAGGACGCTGTTGATTTCTGATACGAGATGGTTGAGGTATTCCATGGCGAGGGCAACCCGGAAACGTTGGAGGAGAGGCTCTCTACGGAGCTGTTTCTCTCGATCATAGTCGCCCCGACGCAAAGGACTTTCTGGATGGAAAGAATTTCTCAGAAAAGAACTGAGTAGTTGACATACATCAACACAAACAAGGAGATACCCCCATTGTTAAAAAGCGAGTTTTCGCGTTTTCCCTTCTCAAGAAGCAAAGTGAGCAACAGTCTCCACCAAGAAAAGAGCCTCCGAAAGGAGGCCCGCAGAGGATCGAAAGCGCTTACCACTCTCCCGAAAGCGCCATGATGACGTTCGTATAGGTGTCGTAGAGCGTCGTGAGGTAGCGTTCGTCGAAGTCGACGTTTTCCGTCGTGTGGACGGGCTTGCCGTCGCGCGTCGGCATGGCGCCCACAATGAAGTAGCCGGCCTTGCCGCCGCGTTGCTGAACGCGGCGGAACATGACGGTCGCGTCGTCCGAATAGGTGACGGTGAGATGCGGTTGAATGTTGCGGCAGTACCGCGCGCGCTTTGCGCAGACGGTGATGAGCTGGCTCACGCTGTCGTCGGGGGTGAAGTCGACCGCTTCTCCCACGACGCGGTGCTTCATCTGCACGTCAAAGGCCATCGCCATCCCCGCGCAGCGCTGCACGGCCTCGTGCGCGAGATAGTCCTTGATCTTTTCGTTCGCGCCGCGCACTTCGATCTGCATCGTGGCGTGCGCCGCCACGACGTTGCGGCCCTCGCCCGCATGGAGGTTTCCCACGTTCACGCGGGTCATGCCGTCGCCGTGGCGCGGAAGCGCCATGAGATTGATCGCGGCGTTGGCGGCGGCCATGAGGGCGTTGCGCCCCGTCTGCGGGTGCATGCCCGCATGCGAGGGCCGGCCGATGAATTCAAAGTCGATCTTTTCCGTGCAGAGGAACTTGCTCGGCGCCGTATAGACGGTTCCGGGCGGCTGATCGAGTCCGAAATGCGCGCAGATGATCGTGTCGACGTCGTCAAGGACGCCCGAGCGCACGAAGGCGTAGGCGCCGCGGGAGCCTTCTTCGGCGGGCTGGAAGATGAACTTGATCTTCCCCGTGAGGCGCTCCTTGTTCGCGGCGATGAATCGACCGAGTTCCAGAAGAACCGCCTGATGCCCGTCGTGCCCGCAGGCGTGCATGACGCCCGGGCGCATCGAGTGGAAGTTTTCGCGCGTCGGCAGATGGTCGGGATCCTCGGGTTCGCTCACGTAGAGGGCGTCGAGTTCGGCGCGGATGCAGATCGTCTTGCCGGGGCGTTTCGTGTCGAAGACCGCGACGCAGCCCGTGAGGCCCTCCATTCGGTCGAGGAGCTGACGGGGCACGCCCTGATCCTTCGCATAGAGCTCCGCGTGCTGCGCCTCTTCCGGGTCGCGACCGCGCACGTAGTCGGGCTGAAGGATTTCGCGCCCGACCTTCACTTCAAATCCCAGACCGCTCAGCACTTCCGCAGCCCGTGCGGTGCTCAGAAATTCGCACCACCCCACTTCCGGCGTCATGTGGATCGCGCGGCGGCGCTCGATCAGATCGCTTTCGTGAACGGGGTCCACCCAGTCGGGGAGAAAACCTTCCCGGGGCGTATCGACAACGGAAATCGGCATGAACGGTCCCAAAAAATGAATGTTTGCAGAAAAAATCCCCGAAGGCCGCCATGGAGACGGCTTCCGGGGATGCTTATTGTACGAGATCGGCGCCTCGTACGGGGTGAGCGATGCAGTCGCTTACTTGACGGCTTCCTTGAAGGAAGCGCCGGCCGTGAACTTCGGGGCCTTGCAGCCCGGGATCTTGATCACGGTGCCCGTCTGGGGATTGCGGCCCGTACGGGGAGCACGTTCCGTAAGGCCGAACGTGCCGAAGCCAATAAGGCGAACGCTTTCGCCCTTGGCAACTTCATCGACGACCGTTTCGAGGAAGGCGTCGAGCATGGCGCCGACCTGCGTCTTGGCAATGTCGGTCTTGGCGGCGATGGCGTCAATAAGTTCCGTCTTGTTCATTCCAGTAAACTCCTTCGGAGGGACTAAAACATCGACCCTTGATCGGGAGACGGCCCGATCCAAAGCGCCGTTTGAAGTTTGAATTCGACGCTTTGTGGAACACGGTCTCACAAGGGCTGCAGGGATTGTCGCCAAAAAGTTTGAAAAAATCAAGGGTTCCGGATCACGAAAATTCCTTCGCTCTGTTGGAATTTCAGCGTTTACGACGCTTTCCGATACAGACTAGGATTCCCGAACGGGCTTTTTAGTTTTCGCCTCGGCAGCCGTCCGCCCAAAAGAGCGTACATATGACCAACTCTCGGAAACAATATGCGCATCCCTCGGTTTTCACCGAAGTTCTAAAACACCCCTCAAGGCTTGCGCCGCCCTCCTGCGGCCCAAACGCCCCGTCTTCCGGACGAAAGGAAGGCCAAAAACTTTCGTTCGCCTGAAATTGCCTAGGCGCCCTAAGGATTAGATCTGCGCCACCGTGACTATTTGCTACATTAATGATCTAAAGCAAACCCGCTTGTTGCACGTTTTCCTATCCGAACCCCGAAAATCCCGCCGCAAGGACGCATTACGGTCGCCCTCACCCGCGTCAGCGGGTTTATGCGAAGAGGACTAATCCGCATGTTCAGAGAGATTTCACCCTGTCATGCTGAAGGAAATCCTCAGCGGGACCTTTCGCATGCGGTATAAATTTCTCACATCGACCGAACATGCGCTCTTTGACGCGGTCTTCGATCTTCATGAATTGAGCTTCCCGCCGGCCCTTCGGCGAAGTCGGGAGAGCTTTGCCCGCGCCTTCTCGGACCCGGACTTCGAGTGCATTGCATTCCGCGAGAGCCAGGCGGTCATGGGCTATGCCACGCGGTGGTTTCTTCCGGACGCCGTCTATCTCGAGTCGATCGTGGTCGCCCCGGAATTCCGCGGGCTCGGCCTCGGCAGACAGCATCTGCGCGCAATCGTCGCGACAAGCCGCAAGCCCGTGGCGGCGCTCGTGGCCGACGCGCTGCCGGACGCCCTCGCCTTCTTTCTTAAAAACGGTTTTCACCTGAACGACTGCGACGTGCGGGTGCCCAAGTGCCTTCCGGGCGCCGCCACGAACCGCTTTGCGCTCGTGAGTCACCCCGGCCCCTGGACGGAAAAGGAACGGGCGACGTTCCTCGAGGAAGTCGCCCGCAAGGTGTGTCCGGACGCCGTGACGTCCGAATCCCGCCTCAGCTCGCCCGACGCGTCCGCGGAGCGCCCGTAAGAACGAGCGTCCATTCGGCGGCGAGCGCCTTCAGTTTCGTCTCGAGCTTCGCGACGGCCTCCTTATCGAGGTCGGCCTCCTCGCTCTCGCGCTTCCATTCCGCCACGGCCTTGTAGACCACCTTGTAGTAGGCAAGCACCACGTTCTTGACGGCCTTCACCTGCTCTTCCTCCTTCATGACGGCCGTCACCGGAGTCGACGCGAAGAATTCCGGGTGATGCGCCGCGATCTGTTCGAGAAGAAGCGCCCCGGTGAAGGGAATCTTCGTTTCGACCAGCGGATGGTTTCCGTAGAGAACCGCCGCCATGTTCGCGGCCATGGATTCGTCCGTCTGCGCCGCGGCGCCCTCCGAGATGAGCCCCTTCTGAATGCGGTCGACGTTTGCGAGCACCGTGAAGGCGAGATATTCGAGCTGTCCTCGAAGACCTTCGGCGTCGAGCACGGGTTTCTTTTCTTCCTCGGTTGCGGACGTATCTTCCACGCGGTTTTCTTCAGTCATCGTTTTTCTTTCCTTTGGGTTGCGGACCGCTTTGCTGCGACCAGATCGCGGCGAGAATGTCGTCGGTGTCCGCGGGTTTCTGCAAAATCACGGGAAAGCGCGAAAGCGTCAGGACGCCCGCTTCCCGCATGGACCGGAAGTGCGATTCAATTTCTTCGCGCGCCACGGCCGTGAGCACCACGACCGGAATCGTGCGCCCGAGTCTCGCTTCGACGAGCGCGGCGACCTCCAATCCCGTCATTTCGTCTTCGCCGAGATTGTAGTCGGTGACGAGCGCCGCCACCTCCCCTTCCTTCTCGGAGAGGGCCGCAAAAAACTCTTCATCCGCCGCGGCCGCGGCGAGCACCGTGGCACCGCGGCTCTCGAAGACGGGAAGAAGCGCGTTTCTCAGAATCGGATTGTCTTCCACGAGCGCGATCGTACCGGTGAAGCTTCGCGCCGGATCGCGTACGGGCGCGCACGCCGATTCGACTTCGCGGCGGGGACTCGCCGCCTCGGGAAAGCCGAGCCGAAAGACCGATCCGCGCCCGGGATGCGAATCGATCGTGAGTTCCGCACGGAGCGCCTCGGCGATCCCCCGCACGATCGAAAGTCCGAGCCCGAAGCCGCTGCCCGGACGGCGTTTGCCGGCTTCGCCTCGGAAGAAGGCGTCGAAAATCTTGCCGCGCTCCTCCTTGGTCATGCCGTCGCCGCAGTCGTAAACGCCGATGCGCACGAAGCGCTTGCCCTGCATGATGAGTCGACGCGCGGCCACGACCACTTCGGGACGAGAACTCTTCGGGTTCGAATAGTTGATGGCGTTGGCGACGAGGTTCTTGAGGGCGCGCTCGAGCATCACGGGGTCGGCGTCCACCGCAACGTTCGTCGGAACCGCCCGGAAGACGAGGCCCTTGGCTTTGGCGGCGGGGCCGAATTCGGCCTCGAGCCGCGTGAAAAGGGAGGCGAGTTCCATGCGCTCGATGTGGGGCTCCTGCCCGCCGAATTCCATCCGGGTCACTTCCAGAACCTGCTCGACGAGAGTCGAAATCGATTCGCTCGTGAGCGCGAGCTGATCGACGACGGGTTTCGTCGCGGGCATGCACTTTCGCTTCAGGATGTCGAGATAAATCCCCATCGCCTGAAGGGGTTGTCTGAGGTCGTGGTTGGCCGCCGCAAAGAAACGCGCCCGCCGCTCGCTTTCCTTCTGCGTCGCGCGCCGTGCGTTTTCGGATCGCTGCACCTCGATGCGCAGACGCTCGACGAGACGCGTGTTTTCGGCGTCGGCCAAAACGCTCGAGGTGATGAGTTCGTTCAACTTTCGCCCCGAATAAAGAATGAAGCCCGTCACGAGGACGAGCACCGTCGTGAGAATGACGGAACTCACGCGGTACTGCCCCGCGACCGCCATCGTGAGGGGCGTCATCGAAAGGAGCGTGAAGGCCGTGAGCGAGGGCATCCAGCAGGAGTACACGGGCCATCCCGCAAACGTCACCGCCACCGTGATCGCGACCGTCATCACCTGCAGAAGTCCCGAGCCCTGCACGACGAAGAGAATCCCGGTCAAGCCCCAAATGGACCCCGTCACGACGGCGAGCACCGTCCAGCGGCGCACCCAGGCGCGCACGTTTTTCACGCGCGCGTCGTCGCGCCAGAACTTTCGCACGAAAACGAGCGCGACGATCACCTGCGCCAACCAGATCGCGGTCCAGGAAATCAGAAAGACGCGGCTGTACTCCGTCTCCCAATACATGAGAACGAGGCTTCCCATCCCGATGATCTGCGCGGCGATCGCGACGGGAAAGAGCCGAAGGCTCCGCAAAATGACACTCGAGAGCGTTCTCGCCGTAAGACTTCTCGTGCGCGAAAAGCCGAAGAAGCGCTTCAGAAAGTCGAGCGTAATGGCTTTGGTGAGCGGCATTTCCTGTTCCTCACTTCGTAAGCGTCACGGCTCGGCCGTCGAACGCGAGCCGAAGCGTCGCCCCGACGGGAAGCGTTTCGCGCCTCGCACCGTGTCCGACGGGAAGACCCGTAAAGAACCTGAGATCCGGCCGGGTCTTCGCAAAGCGCGCGAGCGCCGTCCCGAAGTCGTAGCCGCCCTGACGGTTCGTCACGCGGTCGGCGCCGAGGAAGTCCCCGAAGAGGACCGCGCGGCAGCCGTCGAACATCCCCGCCTGGGACAGATGAAGAAGAGAGCGTTCGATTCGCCAGGCGGGTTCGTTGACGTCTTCCAGGAAAACGGCGTGGGGACGCCCCGCCAGACGCCGCGTCGGAACGTGAGGCGTCCCGGCAAGAGTCGTGAGCATCGTAAGATTCCCGCCCCAAAGCGTCAGGTCTTCCGTGAAGGAAGCCGCCTCACCCGACGTCCGTCTCCCCCCTTCTGCGTACGCCGCCTCCGGTACGAAAGAAAAGCGCCAGGCTTCGTTTCGGGGTCCGAAGGCGGCCGCCGCGCGCGAAAGCGCCCCGAAGGGGTCGCCTTCGATGCGGCGCTCCGGATCGAAGTCGCCGCCCACGGGACCGTGAAGCGTCGTACGGCCCGTATGGGTCCAAAGAGCGTTCAAAAGCACCGTCACGTCGGAGTAGCCTGTAAGCAGCGCCCGGCCCGAACCCAGTTCGTTCCAGTGAAGCTTCGAGAGCAGACACTGCGACCCGAAGCCCCCGCGAAGCGCGAGCGCAAGATCGGCCGAGTCGTCGGCGAGCGCCGCGACGGCGTCCGCCAGACGCACTTCGTCGGATCCCGCAAAGCGGGTCTCGGCGCTTCGTACGGAAGGAAGTTCCGCGAGCGCAAAGCCCTTGGCCCGGATACCCGCCGCTATGCGGTCAAGCCGTTCCGTGTCGAGCTCGTTGTCTGCCGTCAGATATTGTCCGGCAGGCGCAAAAAGGAGAATCTTGTCCATGGCGCGTTCCTTCAGCAGCGATCGTCCGCCTCGGCGGCCGAGCGGCGTTGCGCGAAGAAGTCCTTGAGCAGTTCCGAAGCCTTTTCGGCCTCGACGCCCTTCGTCACGAAGGGTCGGTGATTGAGCTGCGGCAGATCGAAAAGCCCGAAGACGCTTCCGAGCGCGCCCGAACGGGGTTCGGCCGCCCCGAAGACGACGCGCTTCACGCGGGCGTTCCACACCGCACCCGCGCACATGGGACAGGGTTCGAGCGTCACGTAGAGCGTCGCCTCGGTAAGGCGGTGGTTGCCGAGCACGCGCGCCGCCTCGCGGATCGCGAGAACTTCGGCGTGGGCCGTCGGATCGCCCGAAGTGAGCGTACGGTTGTGGGCGCGCGCAATGATTTTTCCCTCCGCCGCGACGACCGCGCCGACGGGAACTTCTTCGAGCGCCCTTGCCCTTTCGGCTTCCAAAAGGGCTTCGTGCATGAAGCGGTGGTCCTCTTCTTCATCCGCGAAGACGGTCGGCCGGTTCACGTTTCGGTTTTTCTCCTGCAGGGCCGTTCGCACGGCCGCGCGCCGGCGGGCGAGGATTTCGCGCGCGCTCTCGAGTTCATCCAAAAGTCGTTCCCGCGTCAACTGAGCGGGCCGCTCGATGCGGTTGCGGAGCGTCTCCCCCGAATCTTCGAGAATGCCTCGCCCGAGCGCCTCCTCGAGAATCATCCCGGCGTCGGCCGCGAGCCAGTCGCCCTCTTCCGAGAGAAAGCGTTCGGCTTCGGCGAGAAAGACTTCCCGCGGCGCACTCTCGCCTGCCGACGAAAGAAACGCGGCGCAAAGAACGACTCTCAGGTCTTCCGGGTTGGAAAAAAGCCGGTCGAGCGGCAGTCCCCGTCGAAGGCTCAGTTCGTTGAAGCGCTCGAGGTCGGGGAGAGAAAACGTGGCCGAAAGAGGCAGCTGATACATGTTGCGCAAAAAAGTGTGACATCTCGTAGGAATGCACCATTCTACCGAGCCCGCGGCGCCTAGAATGACGGAGTCAAAACTCTTTTCGGAATTCCGTCATGCCGATCCGCGCCGCAAGCCTTCTTCTCTCCTCCACGCTTCTTCTCGGCACGCTTTTGCCCGCCGGGGCGCAGGCAAGCGCCGCAAGCGACGAACTCGCGACCTGTCTCGAGCAAAACATCACTGCGCAGGACCGAAAGGTTCTCGTGCAGTGGGCCTACGTGACGCTCTCCAAGACGAGCGCCGCCAAGGAAATCCAGACGATCTCCTCCTCCAAGGTAAAGCAGGTCGAATCGAAGGTGGAGAAGACCTTGACGAACCTCGTTCTCAAGCGCTGCCTGAAGCCCGCCGGGCAGATTCTTCTCCCGACTTTCTGGCTGATTGAAAAGATTTTTCTCTGTTATCGCTAGAGTTGCACAGGATAACAAGGAGAAAGCAACTATCAGCTTTCGTCGGTAATTATTTCATCGGCAACTTCAACCGCAGTTTTGCTCGGATCGTTGAGGCCGTCTCCACTGCGTTGAGCGGTTCCATGCCGCACGCACGAAGGATGTCATCGCAAAGCGTCCCAAGCGTTTTCTTCTCCCCGTTCTCATCCGTTGCGGAGGTTGCTTCGGCTTCGAGATTGCTACAGGTGTACAAGTGACTGTTGGCTTTCTTCAAGCCGCTTACGTGCTGGATCTTCATGGACTCCAACGCTTCGATAATTTCAGCCGCAGACAAGTCCAGTCCCTTCTCTCGCAACTTTTTCATGAAGATCTTCTGCATCACCAACCCGATGTAATTCAGGACGAAATGTCCGCGAATATGCTCATCGGTCCAGACGAAAACCGGTCTGGCTTCGAGGTTGGTTTTGAGCATTCGAAAGTTGTCTTCGATCCGCCACAGCTGACGCAGTTTCGTATACACCCACTGTGGATCCGGGTCCGCAATGTTCGTCAGCAACGCGGAATGACCGCACCAGGTTCGCCGCTTGTCGTAAAGGTCTTGGTTCAAATGCACACTTTTCGTGTCGACGCTGATGAACCTCTTATAGCCGCTGCGTCCGGCGGACGCCACGGCGGCGGCACCTCTGTTCACAAGAGATGTTGCCCGATTCCATTTGAGGGTGAGTTCCCGGAGATCGTGTTCAAACCTGTGCTCTGAGAACGTTCCGATGCAGGTAGCTTTGAATTGAGCCCGTTCGATACAGCCCTTGGCGTGGTTTTTGTAGGTCTTGTCAATTTCTAGCGGGAGCGTTTTGTATCCCCAACGTTCGCCATCGTCTGCGTGACGCCACTCCCAGCCTTCCTCATCCAGAAATTTCTTTTGCAATTCCTTGCTGAGCTTGATGTATGGCGGATAGCCGACGATGAAGCGCATTCCTTTCTTCTGCAGCTCATCCAAATTCAGGAGCTGATTCAATCCCGCGTCGGCCACGACGATAACGTCCTTGATGCTGTAGGAACTGCGGAATTTCTCGATCACCTCCAAAAGCGTATGAATCTCGCCGGTATTGCCCGGGAACAGCTCGTAGGAGAAGGGAACGCCGTCGGCATCGATAAGCAGGCCGAGCACCACCTGCGTTTCCTGAGTGCGGTGCTCCTTGCTCATCCCTCGCCGACGCAAATCTCCCTCCACAAAGCTCTCGAAATAGAACGTTGAAACGTCGTACAGCGCGACCGTCAGATCGCGCTTGTACATCGCGTCGATGTGCTTGTTCAGGCACCGGATAATGTTGTCCTTGTGCTTCGCCAAGACGTCCAGACTGTCATACATCTGCTGCAACTCAATCTCGGAAAAATCCGTGAGATACGAGTTCCGACGACGCCAGCTTGCAAGTTTGGAGGACGGCTTGATTAAGCGTGAGACACAGGAGAAAAAGATCGTTTGTTCAAGGTCGTAATCCACCCCGTGGTTGCGTCGAAAGTTCTTGAAATAGGCCGACATTCCAAGCGCTTCCCAGACCGGATGAAACAGCGCCGGCGTGCAGGTGAGACAGGCCGCTCGCTTCGTCGCTTCGGCAGATACGCTGACGCCGCTGAGCATGCGCTCCTTGATGGTGTTGCTGTATGCCTTGGAATTGGACTGTAGTTCCTTGACCCGCTCTTCGATCTTCTTCAAGGCATCCGGATCCTCAGCCAACAGCTTGTCCAGGCGCCCAAAACTTGCCAACGTTCGGCTCGTCGGACGCTTAGTGGCCGGATCACGGTAGTTCTCGACGATGTAGACGTACTCGCGGTTCTTTAGCTTTTTGATCGAAAGAGAGATCGCCATCTCAAAACCCCATCGGGTAGGCACTTGTTCACACAATCTATTTTACCATAAATTTACCTACAATATTACTACAAAAATTGATCACAGCAAAAAGGCTCTGAAGTCTTGCACCTCAGAGCCTTTCAAGCAGCGAAAGTGTGATTTTTGCCGAAAGTCGGGAAGGGGTTGCCTCCGGCCTGCGTCGCCGCCTGCGCGACGGGTGCGCTCACCTTCGTCGACTACGACAATCCGTCGCCCGAAGCGAAGGCGCTCCTCGCCAAGGCCCGTCCGATGAACGAAGCCGCGGGCACGCACCCGAAGGTCGTGTACGTGTCGTCCCACACGGACTTTGCGAAGACGCAGAAGCGCTTCTGACGAGTCTTTCTTCGGACTCCCCCGGCCGAAGCCAACCTGCCGACGCAGGAAAGGCTTCGGCCTTTTTTTTCTTTGCGTGAACATGGAACTTTCTTTGTCCTGGTTTGAGGAGCTTGGGAGACAAATATGTGCGCCGAATACATGGCGACGGCATTGCAATTCGATATGAACACTTGCAAAATGGCGGTGCTTTAGGAGATTTCCATGACTACCGCCATTTCAGTAGAGCTTCCGGAATCGACGGTACGCCGTCTTGAAGAGGTGTCCCAAAGGAAAAACGTGCCCCAGAACGATTTGATCGTTCTGGGAATCGAATCGGTTCTGGCAGAGGAACTTGACCGCAAAATGATTCTCTTGTCGGACAAACAGTTCGAGGAGGCGTTGGCTTTCATCGAAAACCCAACACCTCCCGACGTGCAGGAAAGACTCCGCAAGACCCTAACGACTCCCTTCCCTTGGGAGAAGAAGTAGGCAGTCGCCGGAGGACTGCGTCAGTTCTTGCGAAGAACGTAGTGTTCGGCAAGCGCCCCTTCAACGGGCTTGCCTTCGCGGTCAAGAAGGCGCAGGGCGGGTCCCTGCGGAACGGCCTTCCAACCCGGATCGTCCGAGAGAACCGGCTCGAAGATGACCGTGGCGCCCTCGATCGTCTGCGCGTCGGGAGCGAATTCCACGCGCCAGACACCCGCCTCTTCAAAGGAGACGTCCTTGCCTTCGTAGTGCGAAACGCGGGTGTAGCTCCCCTTGGCGCGGACATAGAGTTCCGTGCGGATGCCCGAGCAGTCGGCGCAGGGCAAAACGCCCTCGTAGACGCCCGGAACGCTCGCGACGAAGGCGCCCTGCGCCTCCTTGGCGATTTCTTCGGGCGTGGGGCCCTTGGGCTGTTCGGGTTCGGACGAGCAGGCGGCGAGAAGACCGGCGGCGCCGACCGTCAGAAGAAGGCGCGAGGCGGCACGAAGATTCAGATGCGAAAGAATGGACATGGCAAGTGCTCTTGGAGGAGAGGACCTTTGCGGACGGGAAGGCCCCCTTTTCTTCAGTGTTGCCGACCATTGTAGCAGTGCGCCGAAGGCGTCACGGCTTCGAAATCCACGGAACCTTCCCGTGACTCTCTGCGCCCGTTTGTCGCCGCCGCGACGGACCGGTCCGTCGCGGCAAGGATTCGTCGAAATGTTGCCGCTCGGAGGAGACCGGCATGCCCGCCTTTCACGCTTCAACGAAGAAAACCGGCGAAACGGTTCGAATGTACCGTCGGAAACCATTCGGCGGGCGATGAACCGTTTTTCCAAGCCGATGGAGAGAAATCGTTTTTCTCACTGACCGGCCGACGGATTTCACTTTTCCGAGGGGCAAAAAAAATCGCCCGAATCCGTTGCGGCGGACGGGCAATCTTTAGGAAACCTGGCGTCCCCAACGGGGTTCGAACCCGTGTTGTCGGCGTGAGAGGCCGGCGTCCTGGACCACTAGACGATGGGGACTGACGAAGAGAGATCATACTCCCGCCGTTTGCTTTGCGGTGTCCGCGTGAAGCATCTCCTTGCCTTGCGTCAAATCCGAGCCTCAAAGGACCTCATGAGCGGACCGTTTTGTCTCGGCGCCCTTCCGAAAAGAAAACGCCCGTTCGCAAGAAAACGGGCGTTTCGTTTCGATGAGACTCAGGGCATCAGGCTTCTTTCTTGACCGTTTCCGTCGTAAAGACGCCGTAGTGGTCGAGCCGTTCGGCGCGACGCGCGAGGAGCTCTTCCTTCGTGAGCGTCAGGAGGCCGCGCAGTTCGTCGACGAGCGCCTTCTTCAAGGTCATGCTCATCAACTTCGGATCGCGGTGGGCGCCCCCGAGCGGTTCGGAGAGCACGCGGTCGACGAGACCCAGGGCGGAGAGACGGTCGGCCGTGAGACCGAGCGCATCGGCCGCGCGGGCGGCTTCGGCCGCGTCCTTCCAGAGAATCGAGGCGCAGCCTTCGGGCGAGATCACCGAATAGGTCGAGTACTGCAGCATCATCACGACGTCGGCGACGGCGATCGCGAGCGCGCCGCCCGAGCCGCCTTCCCCGATCACGGTGGTGACGATGGGAACGCCCAACGTCGCCATTTCATAGAGGTTGCGGCCGATCGCTTCGGACTGACCGCGCTCTTCGGCGCCGATCCCGGGATAGGCCCCCGGGGTGTCGACGAAAGTGACGACGGGGAGGTTGAACTTTTCGGCGAGCTTCATGAGGCGAAGGGCCTTGCGGTAGCCTTCGGGACGGGCCATGCCGAAGTTGCGGCGGGTGCGCTCGCGAAGGCTGCGCCCCTTCTGATGACCGATCACGACGACGTTCATGTCGGCGAGGCGCGCGAGGCCCCCGACGATCGCCTCGTCGTCCGCGTAGGCGCGGTCGCCGTGGAGTTCATGAAAATCCGTGAAGATCGACTCGATGTAGTCGAGCGTATAGGGGCGATTCGGGTGGCGGGCCACCTGCGAAATCTGCCAGGGCGTGAGGTCGGCGTACACCTTTTTGAGCATTTCGCCCGCCTTCGCCTCGAGCTGATTGATTTCGCCCGTGATCGAAACGGCCTTGTGCTGCTCGGCGTCGAGCTCGAGCTCGCGGAGTTCTTCAATCTTCGTTTCGAACGCCTCGATGTCGCGCTCGAAGTCCAAAAACACACTCTTCGTCATACTTCTGTTCTTTCTCTTACCCGATGCGGCGCCAGGTCGTGCCCTGCGGACCGTCGAGGAGTTCGATGTTTTCGTTTTTCAGTTGATCGCGGATTTCGTCGGCGCGCGCAAAGTTGCGGGCCTTCTTCGCCGCGGCGCGCTCGGCGATGAGCGCCTCGATGCGGGCTTCGTCGCCTTCCGACACGCCGCCCTTGAGGAAGGCTTCCGGATCGAGATGCAGGACGTTCAGGACCGCGCCGAGACCGCGCAACTGACGCACGAGTTCGGGCGAGCCCGTGCGGTTCACTTCGAGCGCGAGGTCAAAGAGAACGCCCACGGCCTGCGGCGTATTGAAGTCGTCGTCCATCGCCGCCTTGAAGCGGGCGGCGTGGGCTTCCGTCCAGTCGACGGGACCGGGGGCGGCTTCGCGGCCCTTCAGAGCGCCGTAAAGACGCACGAGCGCCTTCTGGGCGTCTTCGATGAGGCTCGGACCGAAGGTGACGGGGCTGCGGTAGTGGCTGCGCATCAGGAAGAAGCGCAGGACTTCGGCGCCGTTCTTTTCGCCGTAGGCGGCGTTCGTTTCCTTGAGGGCGTCGCGGATCGTCCAGAAGTTGCCGAGCGACTTGCTCATCTTGACTTCGGAACCGTCGGCCATGCGCACGCGCAGCGGACCCGAGTGCATCCAGACCTTCGCGAAGGGAACGCCGTTGGCGCCTTCGCTCTGGGCGATTTCGTTTTCATGGTGCGGGAAGATGAGGTCCGGACCGCCCCCGTGGATGTCGAAGGTGTTCCCGAGCAGGTCCTGCGCCATCGCGGAGCATTCGATGTGCCAGCCCGGACGGCCGCGGCCCCACTTCGAATCCCAGGAGGGTTCGCCGGGCTTGGCGGACTTCCAGAGAACGAAGTCGAGCGGATCGCGCTTCGAGGAATCCACCTCGACGCGGGCGCCCGACTGCTGTTCGTCGAGGCGCTTCCCGGAAAGCTTCCCGTAGCCCGGGAAGCGGCGCACGGCGTAGTCGACGTCGCCGTCCTCGGCCTGATAGGCGAGGCCCTTTTCGGCGAGAAGGTCGACCAAGCGCAGCATCTGCGGGATGTACTTCGTCGCGCGGGGTTCGTGCGTGGGCGCGAGGCACCCGAGCGCGAGCATGTCTTCCTGCATGGCGCGGGCGAATTCGTCGGTGAGCTCGTCCGTCGTCACGCCCCGTTCGGCCGCGCGGCGGATGATCTTGTCGTCGACGTCCGTGATGTTGCGCACGAAGGTGACCTTGTAGCCCGACGCTTCGAGCCAGCGGCGCACGATGTCGAAGGCGACGAAGGTGCGGCCGTGTCCGATGTGGCAGTAGTCGTACACCGTCACGCCGCAGACGTACATCCGAACGTGGTTCGGCTCGATGGGCGTAAAGGGCGATTGCGTGCGGCTCAGCGTGGAGTAAATGGATAGCGCCATCTGAATTCCCTAGTCGGCGCGTCCCCCTCGGGGACGCATTGCATTATTCAGGTCGAATCGAAGCCCTTCCGTCGCGGGGAGGCCTTCGAAAAAGTAACCGAACTTTCCTGAAGGCGCCGCGAACCCTTGCGGCCCGAGACGCTTTCGCTACAATGTCGGTTTGCGGAACGTCCCAAAGTATAGACGCACCGCTTTGCCTTTTGGGCGCGGCCCCTGTGCGATTCGCGGCCGCGTCACCCGTTGAGATTACCTATTCTTCGTTGCTTCATGAAACGCTTCGCTCCCCTTCTCGTTTCGGGTTTGCTTCTCTTCTCCACGGCCGGCTTCGCCGCCTCGGAAATGGAGGAGCTCGCCGCCACGATGCAAAACGCCGACTTCTCCGTGCAGGTCGAACGACTCCTTCGCAACGGCCGTGCGCCGCAGGCGCTCGAACTCGCCGAAATCGGCATCCAGCGCAATCCCCGCAACGCGCAGCTCGTCTTCCAGAAGGCGGTCGCCCTCGAAACGATGGAGCGCACCGAAGAGGCCGCGAAGGTCCTTCGCTCGCTCATCGCCGACTATCCCGAAATTCCCGAGCCCTACAACAACCTCGCCGTGATCGAAGCGGGCCTCGGCAATCTTGAGGCGAGCGTCGCGCTCCTTCAGAAGGCGCTCGTCATCAATCCCGAATTCGCGCTTGCGCGCAAGAACCTGGGTGACGTCTACCTCGCGCTCGCCGTGGAAAACTACCAGGCCGCGCAGCCCGCGCTCCCGAACAACCGTGTCCTTGCGCAGCGCCTTCGCTCGCTCGAGCGCATTCTCGGCAAGTAACGCTTTTTTTGAATTGGGGACGCTTCGCCCCCGATTTCGTTGGAATAAGGAATTTTTCGATGCAGATCCGCACCCGTTTGCTTCTCGCCGCCCTGCCCCTTTGCGCGGCCCTTTCCGTTCAGGCCGCCGCGGGCGATCCGCGCGTTGCGCTCGAAACCTCCGAAGGACGCATCGTCGTGGAACTCGCCCCCGACCGCGCGCCGATCACCGTGAAGAACTTCCTTCAGTACGTGAAGGACGGCCACTATGCCGGCACGATCTTTCACCGCGTGATCTCGGGCTTCATGATCCAGGGCGGCGGCTTTACGGAAGACATGACGGAAAAGCCCACGCGCGCCCCGATTCCGCTCGAAGCCCGCGGCGGTCTTCCGAACGACCGCTACACGATCGCGATGGCCCGCACGAGCTATCCGCACTCGGCGACGAGTCAGTTCTACATCAACGTCGCGAACAACGACTTCCTCAACGCCGACCGCGCGCAGGACGGCAACGGCTACGCCGTCTTCGGCCGCGTCGTCGAGGGCGAAGCCGTCGTCGACAAGATCGCCGCCGTCAAGACCACCGTTCGCCGCGGCATGGGCGACGTTCCAGTCAAGCCCGTCAAGATTCTCAAGGCCGAAATCCTGAAATAAGCCATCTTCGGGCCGTCTTCTTTCGGAAGGCGGCCCATTTCGCATCCGGGGAAAACGCTCCGTGTCCGACGCCTAGATTCCCGATCCGAACCAAGTCTTCGCGCGATAGAACCTGAGTTTTGCAACAGTTTTGACTAACAACGCTCAAAGAAACTCGAAGAACCTTTGAATACAGGCGGTTCCATCTGTGATCCGCCTTTTCTTTTATCTTTACTTATAGTATAATTATGCTGTCAATGGAGTTGAAAAATGGCCCGCAAAGTCGATCCTTTTGCCCCCTATAGAATGAGTACGCACAAGCTCGGAAAGTACGTTTACGTCTGCACGCAGCCGGCCACCGTCGACGAGACGTCGGGTAAGCGGACCTACAGTCGCATTCATTGGGGACGCTTTGATCCGCAAAAGAAGACCTTCACCCCCAACCTTGCCTTCCTGTTGCTCACGCCGGAAGAGCGAAAGAAGTACATATTTCCGGAGGACTGGGACCTAACCGCCATTGAAACGATGGCCGGCATGCGCGGGCCCGGTAGACAGCCTCAGACGCGTCACGGCGATCGCTTGTACGGAGATGTCTGGCTCCTTGAGCAGATCGCCGAAAAGACGGGATTGCGTAAGGATCTGCTCACGGTTTTCGACGGCAACAAAGAAGTCGTCGACATGGTGCTGACCCTCGCCATGTTCCCTTACATTTCCCGCTACTCCTACAACCGTTTGCCGCGTTGGCAACGAATCGTTCGCACGCCTTGCGAAGAACCGCTCACAGCTTCCCGCATCACGCGTCTCACACAACGCATCACGACGCTTCACCGAGACGACCTCTTTCGTCTTCGCGCCAAACGTCTCGGCACGAACGCGCTTTGTGCTGTGGACAGTACGAGCCGAAGTGCTTACGGTCGCTCTCTGGCCGACGTTCGATGGGGCAAGAACAAGGACCGCCCTGATCTTCCTCAGACCAACGAAGTTGTCGTCTATTCGCTCACGGATCACCAGCCGATCTACTACAGAACGTTCCCGGGCAACATGCCTGATTGCAGAACGTTTGAAATCATCGTCAAGGCCTTGGATGACGCGGGGTACAAGTCACTTCAGCTCATCACGGACCGCGGTTACGAAACAATCAAAAATCTGGAGCGTTCCATTTTGGATGAACGCTGTCTCATCACGGCTGCGCCGACAAGCCGAAGGATGATTTCCGCACATATCCGCCGTTACGGCGACTTCGTCACGAAGCCCGCGACCATGACCCTGGATCGCGAACGCAGGATCTATCACGAACAGTTTCAGGAGAATTACGTCGTGCAAACGGCGAAGGGGAAGGAGAAGAAGGCCGACAAACCTCGGGTTAATCTATATTTTGATCCTGAAGTCCGTGCAAGACAGGCTGTTCAACAAGATGAAGACATTCTCTCTCAACGAGAACTGTTGGAGCTTCTGATGAAGGAGCAGGAGCTCATAGAAGCTCCCGAAACCTTGCAGCTCAACTGCGATTACTTTACGTTGAGCTTCAAGGATCAGAAGTTGACCTCCTTTTCGCTCAAGGAAAAGAAGGTCGAAAGCGAGCGTCGATCACACGGCTTTTTTAGTCTTCTTACTCTCGGCGTAGATGACGATCCGGTCGAAGCACTGAATAAGTATCGCCTGCGTGACAAGCAGGAGAAGTACTTCGAGCATATGAAGGATCAACTCGGCTTTTCGTTGCAGGACAATTGGTCTGAAGATGGAAAGGCTGGCCGCCTATTCATACTGTTCGTTGGACTCGTCTTGGCGAGCCATGTTCGGCACGTGTGGAAGTCGACGAAACTGCACGATCTCTTTGACTCGTCGCTTGCCGTCCTCGATGAGATGCGATGCATCCGCGCCATCGAGACGCCCGGGCATTACATGACCATGACGCCGTTCGTCTCGGCTCAGTTGACGATTTGCGAAGCGTTTGGCATTCCCGTCCCGGAAAACTGCCGTCCCGGGCACGAGTCCAAGCGGGTTCGTCAAAGGGGCCGGCCAAGGAAGACCCCGATCACCGAAAAGGATTCCTAGTATAAAAAGCTGCAAAACTCAGGGATAGAAGCCGACAAACCGTTTTTCTTAACCGATCTTGCACCCGCAGACGCGGACAAATGCCTTCCATTTAATGGAGGGCAGCTTCGACTACACCGCGGGATCGCTCACGGGAAAAACCAGCAAGTCTTTGCCTGCTTTGGCATGGACAAAACCACGCTCGAGATAGAAACGAGTGGCCCGTTCGTTGAGTGGATGCACAACCAAAGCCGCAACCCCAATGCTTCGAGCTAACTCGCGGGTCATTGCTACAGCGACTTTTAACAAAGAAGTGCCCACACCGCATCCGGCAAATTTTTTGTCCACCGCCAGACGACCCAGCAAAATCACGGGAACGGGATTCGGCATGTTTCGTCTGAATTTGGAGCGAAAATCTTCATGCTCCACGCTGTGAGCCGCCAGGCAAAAAAAGCCGGCCAACTCGTCGTCTGAGGTAGAAAGGACATACGTTCGGCTTCCTCCATGGATTTCGTTATAGAGGGCTTTTCGTACCAACCAACCATTCAGAGACTGCACCCCACAGTCAAAGGTTTGGAAGAGTACCGCGTCCGCCTGCCGAACAGGCCGCGGCGGAAGAAACGTGAAGTCAGACATCACCGCTCCCAAACAGGGACAAATTCTTCAAGTTTTCTACGCGCTTTAAGAACTTGGGGGTCCGTTTCGGGCTTCAAAACTTTTTCAAGAAAACCATCAAAAGCCTCAGCAGAGAGTCGGGTGACCCCACTTTCCTCGTTCAGCTCAATATTTAGGTTGCGGATGGCCTCAATCACCAGCGATGTCTTCGAACGTCCCGTCGAGTCTGCCAGCGATTCCAAAACAGAATTGTCGAAATCACTGATACGAAGATTTAACGTTGCCATAGTCAATTTGTACCGAAAATTGCGTTACATCAGCATACTATCATCTTAACGGGAGTTCTGCCAGCCCACAACACCGCTCGACGACGCTTGACCCATTGCAAGAGAATCCGTTCTCGCTCTTGCAGGCAACCTCGGGATTGCATTTGCCCGCAGATCAGATCTCGTCACATCAACATGACCAGCGGCGGCCGCCCGGAGGATTTCGTGCCGAACAAAAGGCCGCGGCGCACAACGCACCGCGGCCTTTGCCGTTCGGAGGGTCGCGAAGCGCCCGACGGCGCCCCGGCAAGACTTATGCCTCCAACCCCTTGGGCGGACGAATCACGAGCGAAGGCTTCGTGAGGTCCGCGTCGGGGAGCGGCGCGATCGTCGCGCGGTCGCCGTACTTCTTGCGAAGTTCGTCGATCGGACCGAATTCGATCGCACGCTGCGGGCAGGATTCCACGCAAATCGGCTGCAGGCCGTGATCTAGTCGGTCCGCACAGGCGTCGCACTTCGACATCTTGCGCGTCGCCGGATTGAGGACGGGCACGCCGTAGAGACAGGCCTTGGCGCAGAGACCGCAGCCTACGCATTTCTTCGTGTCGATCACGACGAGACCGTCGGTGTCGCGCTTATGGTGCGCCTTCGTGGGACAGACCTTCACGCAGGCGGGATCGGCGCAGTGGTTGCACGAGATCGGGACGTAGTAGGCCTCCACGTCCTGGTGACAGGCGCCCGTGGCGCGATCCTGACGCCAACCGCCCGTCTGCATTTCAATCACTTTGCGGAAGTTGCGCCCCACCTCAAGATTGTGGGCGTCCTTGCACGCGACGACGCAGGTCTTGCAACCCGTGCACTTCGTCAAGTCGATGTAAAAACCCAGTTGCTTCATTTTTTGTCCTCCCTTACACCTCGGTCTTCAGCGCGGCCTTGCGCACTTCCACAAGGTTCGAGTGCTGCGGATTGCCCTTCGCGAGCGGACTCGGACGGTGTCCCGTAAGCCTATTGATGTTGGCGCCGACGTCGACGAGGCGGCCGTTCTTCTTCACGGGCTTGTACCAGGCGCCCTGCGGCACGGCGCAGACGCCCGGAATGATGCGCTAAGCGGCGCCGAAAAGGCCTTTGCCTGCGACCCCGACAGGATGAGGACGGAGCCGAGGAGACAGCCGAGAAGAGACAGGGAACCGCCGGAACGACGCATGGAGGAGCGCAATGCATGGAGTGGAGAGTTACCGTCGTTGTATACGACACGGCGGTCACGGCAGGATCCGGCGCTTCGAAAACGACAATGCCTTCCGGCGTATGGAAGACGACGGAAGGCATTCTCTTTCGGGACGATCCGGTCGGAGCGAGGATCCGAAAGCCGAGTCACAAGCCTCAGAAACGGGTGTTGATCCCGGCGAAGAAAGTCGAGGCGTTCTTTCCCATCACCGTCGGAATGCCGGCCGTGGAGCCGCCGCCTCCGGAGAGGCTGTAGTCGGCACGGTCTTCATTCCAGACCGCGATCGCGCCCGTGTAGACGAAGGTCTTCTTCGAGAGCGGGTATTCGTAGCGCGTACCCGCCGACAGGGCGTCGGCGTCTTCCGTCGTGCTGTTGCGCGCATAGGCGACGCTCGCCATCCAGCGCCCGCCCGCGACCGGAGCGGAGAAGCCCGCCTGCGAGACGAAGACGTTTTCGGACTGGAAGGCCGCCGGAACGGCGCCCGAAGATCGGTCGTTCCCCTTCTTCCAGGCGAAGTTGAGGGCGGGCTTGACGAACCCAAAGTCGTAGTTCACGGCGAAATCGACCTGATAGTCGTTCCCCGAATAGTCGTGGCCGTCGGCGTCGCGATTGAACTGCGCCTTGTGGATGCCGAAGGCGAGAACGCTCGTAAGGGCGCCATTCATGTAGCGGGCCGACCCGCCGTAGTAGTTGCCGCGCGTCGACGACACGTCGTTCGCGTTTTTTTCCTTTTCGCCCAAGCCCGCAAAGAGCGTGAAGACGAAGTTGCCGAGCTTCGGCGACTGGTACGACACGGCGTTCGCGGAGCGGGACGTGAGGTCGGAGGCGGCGCCGCCGTTCACGCCGCGGGCCGTGGGCGAAGAGAAGGTGCCCATGGCGGAACCGAGCGAAAAGCCCGAGGGGTCCATCGAGGCGAGCGCAATGAAGGTGGGCGTGTACTGGTAGCCGAACGACACGCGTCCGAAGTCGCCCGCAAGGCCCACGTAGGCGTGACGCTGGAAGATGTAGTTTTCCGCGCCGGGACCGTCGGGGGTCGACGTTCCCCTGTCGACGAGAAGGCCCCCTTCGAGCGCAAAGAAGGTCTTGAGGCCGTCGGCAAGCTGTTCTTCGCCGCGAAGGCCGTAGCACGAGGGCGATGCGCCGCCCGAAGAAAGGCGCGTCGTCGTGCCGTCGCCGTTCGAATAAGCTTCCAAATAGGTGTCGAGAACGCCGTAGGCTTTAATGTCGCCGGCCTTCACGGCGGCGACCGAGAAAAGACAGGCGCCCGCCGCAGCGGACAGTCGGATCCAATGTTGCATGGAGGGTCTCTCTGAAAGTTGGGGCGGACGGCGTGCGCCCGCGTCTTGTTGAGGAAAGACTTCATCCTACGGCATCGGAGACCGTTTTTGTACTCGTCAGTTCTTTTCAGATCACCCTTCCTTCTTCCGGACGAAAAATAATGATCGATCGCTTCGTTTTTATTCTGTGTAAAACATGAATAAACAAATCTGTTGCGAAGATGCGAAAAAGACACAGCTCACCGGTACCAAATATTTTCAGTACCAATCAGTACATCAGTACTTTTCAGTACGAAACCAAAGGGAAAACACCGTAAAAACGCCCCTCTTCCCGAAGGAAGGAGGGCGTTCGAAAAAGCGGGAGCGGGTTCTCAGGGAGCGCAGACCGCTGACGGAACCGCCGGTGCGGACGGCGCCTCCTTTCCTTCGTCCGCGGGGAAGATTTCGTCGAGCGGTCGGCTGATCGCCTCGCCCGAACGCACGGCGCGGTACCAGTCGCAGAGCATTCCTTCGTCTCGGCGGGTCGCTTCGCGCTTCGGGAGCACGAGCCGGTTCGTCTGATCGACGAGAAGCGCGTGAAGGGCGTCCTTCAGACTCTTTTTCGAAGGATCGCACAAAAGCACCCAATGGCCGCCCCGCTTTTTGTCCTGATTGACTTCCGCGCAGTAGCCGACCGAAGCAAGCGCGTGAAGAATCCGTTCGGCCGCTTCCGGATAGCTGTCGACTTCGCTGCAGAGCGTTTCGATGTCGACGGACGGATTGCCGGCGCGGCGCGCGTCGAGGAGCACGCGAAGGAGCGCGACGCCCGTGAGGAAGTCGTTGCCGCGCTTGTAGCTGTCGGCGTAGCGCCCCGAGAAAAGGAGCGGAATCGTCGCGGTGATGGCGGCCCCCGAAAACACGAGGAGCCACGTTACGTAGAGCCACAACAGGAAGACGGGAAGCGCCACGAAGGCGCCGTAGACGTTCGAAAGCGTTCCCGCCGTCACGTAGGTTTCAAAGCCGGTCTTGACGACCTGCCCCACGATCGCGACCGAGAGCCCGCCGATGAGCGCATTCTGAGCGGGCACGCGGCAATTCGGGACGAACTTGTAGAGAACGGCGTAGCCGAGGCCCTGCAGGAGCACCTGTCCCCAGAAGTAGAGGGTGTTGAAAAAGCCCGGCGCCTCGACCCCGCTCATGGCGATTTCGATCGCCTTCTTCGACATGGTGAGCGACAAAAAGATCGCCGCCGGCGCGAGCGTGAGCATCCCCCAGTAGATGAGCGCGCGCTGCGGCCAGGGGCGCAGACGCCGCACCTTGAAGATGCTGTTGATCGTGACGAAGAACTTGTCGATCAAAAGGAGCGCCGTCACGGCCAAGCCCGCCAGACCGAAGATCCCGAGGCCCGAGGCCTGCGTCATGAAGACCTTCAGATAGTGGACGATTTGCTCGCTGTACTGCGACGGCAGAAAGCTTTGCAGAATCATCGCCTCGAGCGCCGCGCGCGACGACGCGAAGCTCGGAAAGGCCGCGAACACCGCGAGACTCACGGCCAAGAGCGGAATGAGGGAGAGAAGCGTCGTGAGCGTCATCGAGGACGCCACTTCCTGAATCTGCGTGTCCTTGAGGCGCGCAAAGAAGAACCCCGTCAGGTTTTTGAGCGTGGTCCAGAGGGAGTGGCGTTTGAGCGTTCGGGAAAGAGCGGTGAAGTTCATGCGAGCAAACCGGTTCGTAATCCTTCCATTCTAAGAAGAGCCGTCCGAGCCCGCCGTGAAGGGCGCGATGAAATTCGTCGGCGCGGGTTTCTTCGGAGGGAAGATTCATCAGACCTCTCCCCTCCCATCCGCTCAAAGGAAGCGCCCCGTGCGGCTCTCGGGCGCGTTTCGAATCGCTTCCGGCGCGCCGCAGGCGACGATGCGGCCGCCCTCTTCGCCCCCGCCCGGTCCGAGGTCCACGACGTAGTCGGCCGAGCGGATCACGTCGAGGTCGTGCTCGATCACGACGACGGTGGCGCCCGCGGCGAGCAACCGGTCAAAGACGCCGACCAAGGTCTTCACGTCTTCGGGATGAAGGCCGATCGTGGGTTCGTCAAAGACGAAGACGGCGTCGCCCTGCCCGCGTCCCATTTCGGAGGCGAGCTTCAGGCGCTGCGCCTCCCCGCCCGAAAGCGCGGGCGTCGCTTCGCCGAGCGTCAGATAGCCGAGCCCGAGGTCGTCCAAAATCTTGAGGCGCGCGGCCACGGTCTTTTCGTCTCGGCAAAAGCGCACGGCTTCGTGCACGTCGGAGGCCATGAGCTGCGGGAGCGTGCGGCGCTCGCCTTCCTTGTTTTCGAAGAAGATCGTCTCGGCTTCCTTCGCGTAGCGGCTACCCCGGCAGGCGGGACACGAGATTTCCACGTCGGGGAGGAACTGCACGTCAAGCGTCACGACGCCCGTGCCGTCGCACTCGGGACAGCGAAGCGACCCCGTGTTGTAGGAGAAGTCCCCGGCTTTCTTGCCCCGGGCCTTGGCGTCCTTCGTTCTGGCGAAAAGTTTTCGCCACTCGTCGTGGACGTTCGCGTAGGTGGCGACGGTCGAGCGCACGTTGATGCCGACGGGCGTCGCGTCGATCAGCTTCACGCGGCGGATCCCCTCGGCTTCGATGTTTCGGACGTGGTCGGGCATGGGCTTTCCTTCCGTGAGCGCTTCCAAGGCCGGCACGAGGCTCTCCAAGACGAGCGTCGTCTTCCCCGACCCCGAGACGCCCGTCACCACCGTGAGGCGCCCCTTGGGGATGTCGAGCGACAGGGGCTTCACCGTGTGGATCGCCCCGGTCTCGAGATGAATGCGCCCCAAGTCGAAGAGGTGATCGGGCGCGGCGCGCTCCGTTCGGAAAAGAGGATGGTCCGTCAGATAGGGAGCGATCTTCGAGGCGGGATCCTTGCGCACGACGGCAAGCGGCCCCTGCGTCAGAATCCTTCCGCCCTCGACGCCCGCCCCGGGGCCGAGTTCGATCAGGTGATCGACTTCCGAGAGAAGCGACGCGTCATGGTCAACCAAGAGCACGGAATTGCCGTCCGAGACGAGGTCGCGGATCACGCCCGTAAGGCCCTTAAGGTTCGCGGGATGAAGTCCGATCGACGGTTCGTCGAGGACATAGAGCACGCCCGTCGTGCGGTTTCGCACGGCGCGCGCCAACTGCATGCGCTGCCGTTCGCCCGTCGAGAGCGACGCGCTTGAGCGGTCGAGCGTGAGATAGGAAAGCCCGAGGTCCATCAGACGCCTTGCGGTCGAACGGAAGGACTCGGCGAGGTTTTCGGCCATCGTCCGCATGCTTTCGGGCACGGTCTCGGGCAATCCGTCGACCCAGAGGGCGAGGTCCCTCAAGGTCATGCGGCAGGCGGCGTCGAGCGTGATTCCCGCCACTTCGGGAGCCCGGGCCGCGGCGGAGAGTCGCGTTCCTTCGCAGTCGGGGCACGGGATTGCGCGCAGGAAACGTTCAACCCGCCTCATGCCCTTTTCGTCCTTCACCTTCGAGAGCGCGTTTTCGACCGTGTAGACCGCGTTGAAGAAGGTGAAGTCCAGGGGCGTCGCGCCCTCCCCGTTCTTGGGACGGTAGAGGATGTGCTTCTTGACGGCGGGACCTTCGAAGACGATCTTCTTTTCTTCGGGCGTGAGGTCCCGGAAAGGCACGTTGGTCCGCACGCCCATGGCGCGGCAGACGTCCGTCATGAGGGACCACATGAGCGTGTTCCAGGGCGCGACCGCCCCTTCGTCGATCGTGAGGCTTTCGTCGGGCACGAGAGTCGAGCGGTCGACCGTGCGCACGACGCCCGTGCCGCCGCAACGCGTGCAGGCGCCTCTTCCGTTGAAGGAGAGCTCTTCGGCGGAAGGCGCAAAGAAGTGCGCGCCGCACTCGGGACAGACGAGTTCCTTCCCCGCCGCGACGTCCGTCGCGGGCGGGACGCGGTGGCCGTTCGGACAGCGGTGCGAGGCGAGACGCGAGAAGATGAGGCGAAGGACGTTCAAAAGTTCCGTTCCCGTCCCGAAGGTGCTCCGGAGCCCGGGGACGCCCGGGCGCTGTCGGAGCGCGAGCGCCGCGGGGACGTAGAGAACCTCGTCCACCTCGGCGCGGGGCGCCTGCGTCATGCGGCGCCGCGTATAGGTGGAGAGCGCTTCGAGATAACGGCGCGATCCTTCGGCGTAGAGAACGCCGAGCGCGAGGGACGACTTTCCCGAGCCCGAGACGCCCGCGACGCCCACGATTTTGTGAAGTGGAACGTCCACGTCGACGTTCTTGAGGTTGTGCACGCGCGCGCCGCGCACCTCGATGTGGTCCCGAAGCATGAATTTCTCCTTCGAAGCTTTCGGGAAAGTGTAGCGCCCAAAAGCGAGACGCGGGCTCGTCACCCGCGCCGTCCGAAGGAACAGAGAAACGGCGTCATTCGTCGTCCTTCACGAGGAAGGACGACTTGTCGTTGCCGCAGCCCGGACAGGTGAAGTGCTCGGGGAGTTCCGTAAAGGGGGTTCCGGGCGGGATGTCCCACTCTTCGCACCCTTCTTCGGGATCGTAAACCCACCAGCAGACCTTGCACTGCATTTTGGTGTCGGGACCGATCCGCGCTTCGTTGAGTCGGTCGAGCAGCTGATCGACGCGCCCCGGCGGAATGTCGTCGAAAGGCTTCGTCATCCGAGCGCTCCTCTCGCCCGGTCGGCCTCGACCACGCCGGCGAATTCCTTGCAGCGCGCGACCGTGTCTTCGAGCTCTTCGGGGGTTGCGGGCACTTCCGCCGGAATGAGCCCGACCACGTAGGCGTCGAGCAGGCCTTTTCCGGCATGGTTCAGAATCTGCGTGTGCCAGATGCCGCGCACCTTGGTGCTCATGATGCGGGAGTCCGCAAAGCCCGAGAGGCGGATGTCGATGTCGCCCAAGCCCAGAACGCCCGCAAGATAGGCCTGATCACCCGGCGCCAGGGGCTGGCGCGTCATCTCGACCATGTGACCGGGTTTCGTGCTCCAACGCGTCGTGTCGGCCTTCGAGAGCGCCTCGCGGAGTTCCTCGAGAATCGCGGGCGCCGCAAAGACGCCCTCCGGTGCCGATTCGGGAATCTTGAGTCCCGCCTCGCCTCGCGAGGCCATCGCCACGACGGACGGAGGAATGAGCGCGAGGACGAAGGACTGCGTTTCACCCAACTGCACGCGCCAGAGCGCGGGCACGCCCGTTTCCTCCATCTTCACGAGCCCGCCGTGGAGCACGATGCGGACTTCGCCCGTTCCGAGCGTCGCGATCAAAAAGGGAATCGTCGCAGGAGAAAAGGACGAAAAGTCCCAGACGCGGTGAAGGCTTCGGGCCGCCTCCTCCGATTTCTCCGCCAGGGCGCGGGCCGCCTCGTCGGAAACTTCCGAGAGAAACCGCAGGGTTTCCTCCGCCGCAATCCGTTCCTCTTCCGGGGTGAGCCGTACGTCGGCCCAGGCCGAACTCGTCGTCAACGTTGCCATGGGATGGTTCTCCCTTTTTATTGATTCAGCTTTCGTTCAATCGTTCCGTCAGTCGCCGCAGGAGGACGTCGAGACGGGCGCGATGGCGATGGTGCGCGCGGGAGCCTCCGTGCGCCGGGCGATTTCGCCCAGCTGCCGGCAATAGGTCTCCCAGGGCTGCAGCGCTTCGACCGCCCCCAAAAAGATCCTGTCACGGAAAAGCGCCACGGCGGGAAAGCGCCGCAGGCCCCAGCGGGCGGCAAGCGCTCTGGCTTCCGCGAGATCGGCAAAGCGCGTGTCCGAGAGCGCCCCGGTAAAGGCCTTCTTGAGTTCGGGCGCGATCACGACGATGTCCATCGTCACGCGTTTGGCGTTCGGGTCCTCGGCAAAGACCGCCATCTTGAGGCCCGGCACCGCGAGAAATTCTTCGAGGTTCGCCTCGTTGAGGGGCAGAAAGCCTTCCTTTCCGAAGAGCCTTTGAAAAAGCGGATTCGTCTTCGGATCGATCTTGGCGTCCTCGGTCGTGTAGGGGGTCATGTCATTCGTCCTTTTCGTTTTTCTGAAGCATCGCCTTGAGGTGCGGCGGGAGCCGTTCGTCGGGATTGCCGAGGTCTTCAAAACCCTTGGCCAGCATCGCCTCGTCCTCTTCGCCGAAGGCGGCGGAGGAGACGGCGCAGAGCGCCGCTTCGACGCGTTTGGCCTCCTCTTCGGGAACGACCCGAAGGGCCGAACCCCGGAAAACGAGCACCCAGTCACCCGCGCGGACCGCACCGAGCAAAGAGAGGTCCGTCTCATGCACGACGCCCGCGCGCTCGGTCTTCCCCCAGAGTCCCGTTTCCGTTTCGCGGATGGAAACAATTTTTTCCGGCACGGCAATGCACATTATCGGCCTCCCTGCGGAAAGAAGCGCACGTCGCCCGTGCGGCAGGCCTCCTCTTCGGAGGGACGTTCGGATTCGTAGAGGTTGAGCCCGAGCGAGTCCGTGGAGAGCGACTCGACCTTTTCGCCCGCCGGGCGCTTTTCGAGCGCAATCCCCCAACGGGCGAGCTCCTCGGTGGCGAGCGCCACGGCCTCAGGGACGCGCACGCGGATCTTCTTCGTAAGGCTTCCGCCGTAGTCGTTCAATTCGTCGGGCTGAATGCCGATCACGACGATTTCTTCAGGGAGATTTCCCTGCAGCTGCGCCACGGCGAGGAGATCATTCATGCCCGTCTGATGGGGCGAAATCTTGGTCGACGTCCAGATCTTCACTTCGTTACCGCGCAGGACGTGCAGCGTCCCGGGCTCTTCGTGAAAGTCGCAGCAGTCGAAAACAAGGAGGCGCTTGGCCTCTTCAATGTCGTTCAGGAGGTAGGCCCCGAGGGTCCCTCCGTCCCGAACGGACACGTCCGGATGATCCGCATAGGTCTCGTGAAAAGCCTCGACCGCACGAACGCCGAAGCCTTCGTCGGCCCAGAGAATGTTCCCGATTCCGAGAACGAGCGTCGTCTTCACCGTTGTTCCTCCCTGCGGCAGGCCCGAAGAAGATGTCTTCGAATGCATGCGCCCGTCGCGCGTTTTCTCATCATGCGCAGTTTTCTTTTCTTCGACAAGTGGTCCGATGGACTAGGTCCTCTTCCGATCGGCCGCAGGAAGTAGTCCCAAAGTCGACGCCCGGCACGGGCCCTAAACAATGAGCATAGCACCTCCGAATACGGCGGGAAAAAATCAGAAGGCAAAGAACGCCGGATCGCTAGTCACCGAGCGTGCACACGCACGAGACAAGGAAACCGTTTCGCCGACTCGGCAATGCGGAACGATGACTTTCTCGGAATTTCCGAAATATTCGATCAAACGACGAAAAACGACCGAAACTCAGCTCTCTCGACTTCGGTCCCCTTCCTCCACCGGTCGGAAGACGCTTTCGAAAGCCTGAGGAGGTAGCCCCGAAGCGTCCTTCGAGAGCTTCTTCGTGAGGCTCGACACGAGAAACTGCGCGAGCGTGACGTGCCAGAACATGCCCGCGGTCGTCGGGACGTAGACGTCGCCCGACTTTTCGAGAAGCCCCGCGCGCACCCACTGACCGAGCAAGGGTTTCGCCAAGCGGTCGACGTCCACGCCGAAGGCGTCGCCGATCCGTTGGAGACTGAAGGGACCCTGCTCGACGGAAGACGCGATCGTCCGCATAAGGTGCCAGTTGGGCGTGGGCTTCATAAGTGCGAAGACCGGCTTTTCACCCGCCTCGATCCGTTCTTCCCAGGCTTTGAGGCGACGCTCCGTCATGAAGGTGTGGCCAGCAATCCGGCCGCCCGCCCCCGACCCGAAGGCGAGACAGTCGCAGGCGGTCTTGGCGAGCGAGTTGTAGCGGTTGCGTTCCTTTGTCGTTCGACGCCAGTGCGTGTTCGAAATCCGCGTCCAGCGGGAATCTGCACTCAGGACGGCGTCGGACGCCGCAAAGCGGTCCGCCGCTTCGGCGAGCGTCGCCGCGGGCGGCAGCGTCCCCGCCTTGATGCGCTTGGCAAGGGGCGAGCGCGAGAAGACGTTGAGCTGATAGCAGTCGATGCCGTCGATCGGGAGATTTCTTGCCGTCTCGAGGTCTTCGGCCCAGACGGCTTCCGTCTGCATGGGAAAGCCGTAGATGAGGTCGATCACGACGGCGAACTCCTCAAAGCGGGCCATGCGCTCGATCGCCCGCAGGATGCCCTCCCGATCGTCGACGCGCATCATCGCGCGCCGAATGTCGCCGTGGAAGGTCTGCACGCCGATCGAAAGCCGATTGACGCCCGCCCGGGCCGCCGCCTCGAGTCGATCTTCCGTCATGTCGCTCACGCGCCCTTCGAGCGTGATTTCGCAGTCTCCGGAGAGCGGCAGTTCGCGGCGCGCCGCGGCCACGATCGACTCGATGTCCCGCGGGGCAAGGGGCGAGGGCGTGCCGCCTCCGAAGTAAAGAGCCGAAATCTCCCCGCCCGTCTCCCGCGACTGCAGGGGACGCGACGCCCAGAGCCTGAACTCCTTCTCCAAGAGTTCCGCGTAGCGGTGCGAAGCGGTCTCGTCGAAAGGATTCTGGTAGAACATGCAGTATAGGCAGCGCGTACTGCAGAAAGGCACGTGCACGTAGGCCACCGCCTCCTTCGTGCGGGTTTCGGCGGAGAGCGCCTCAAGTTTCGAGCGGGCGGCCCCGAAAAGCATCGGCAAGCCGATCGGTCCCGCATGCACGGTCGCCTTCGCGCGGAAGGCCGCGTGCAGGGGATCGGTTTCGTTGGCGAAATAGGCTTCGTCTCCGCCCCTGCCGATGAAACGCTTGAGCGCCTCGACGCCCGCTTCGAAGGAAATCATTGCGCCCTACCCTTATTCCGGAATGTCCACGTTGCGGTAGCGGCCCTTCACGCGAAGGCCAACGTCCCAAACGACGCCCCGCTCGGAGGTCTTCTTGTTGGCCCCGAGAATCTCGGCGCCCGGATGGCGCTCGAGCGCACGCGACTTGATGGCTTCGGGAATGGCCGCAGCATCGACGTCCACCTTGGAGCGGATGAGACGGCCCGCTTCGGTGTACGCCGCCTCGATTTCCCGTTTCCCTTCACGGGCGTCGACCTCGTAGGCGCGGTCGTCTTCGTCCCAGTCCCATTCGAGGGCCGTCGCCTGCGGGAAGGACGCCGCGAAAGCTGCGCGCACGGGCGCGGGCACGGACGATGCCGGCAGGTCGCCCGCATAGGCGGGGAAGCCCGCGGCAACGGTGAGAAGCATCGGGAGAATGGTTTTCTTTTGCATAAAGCCTCCGTTTTTTCTCATCTTGACATATTTTTCGTTGCGAATCACGGTGTTTCGCGCGACCGAAAGGTATTGCCCCGCTTGGGTCGGGCACCGGAAGACGGACCGGTCGATCGAGCAGGCGTCGTAGGGATTTCGGCAGAATCCAATGGATTTCAATGTCTTTCCAATAAAATCTAATGGGGATCGAATGAGGCTCAATCTGACCGACAAGACCGTGGTTTTCGACAGAGAAACGGTACTGTTGGGGGCCGTCAAAAAAGAAACATTTCGGTCAGGCGAATCTGAAACGCGGAC
>OOAK01000178.1_pt1 | contig 69083 bp, 71 predicted proteins | sample 1671811 | NCBI WGS metagenome assembly OOAK01 (sample SAMN06348195, study PRJEB24527) | human gut metagenome | biome: human gut; feature: ankylosing spondylitis patient; material: feces | host: Homo sapiens | place: China | collected 2015-10 | reverse complement strand
CCATCGACAATTTCGCTGACCGTATTGCAGATGCCGAAAATGCTCTGCAAAATCTTGAGCAGCAGAAACAGGCCGCAGAGGTTGAAGTGGCAAAGCCCTTCGCACAGGAGGAAGAACTGGCTGAAAAGTCTGCCCGCCTTGCTGAATTGAACGCCTTGCTGAACATCGACCGTGACCGCAGTTCCTCGCAGGATGCTCCCGAAGAAACCGAGGAAACCGAAGCACCCGCAACTCGTCCGTCTGTGCTGGCTGCACTGGGGGAAAAGACCAATCAGCCGGAGCCGGTGAAGCCCTTCCGCAGTTACTACGACAAGGACGGTGATGCCCGGTGAGGGAAAAGCGGGACGAGATCATCATCCTGAGAACCACAAAGTCGGAGAAGAACCGCATTTATGAGAAGATGTTGGGCATGGGCATCCGCAGCCTGAGTGCCTATATCCGCAAAATGGCATTGGATGGTTATTGTCTGAGCCTTGACCTGCCGCAGTTGCGCCGGATGTCGTACCTGCTTCAGAATTGTAGCAACAATCTGAATCAGGTGGCAAAACGTGTGAATGAAAGCAATCAGCTTTATGCTGCAGACATTGAAGATTTGCGGCATCGGCTGGACGAGTTGATTGAGATCGGTCGGCAGATCCTCTCCCGGCTGGCAGAACTCTAAATTTTTCCCCGCAGTTGGAGGACTGCGGGTGTACATAAGGGGTGACATCCTTGCAAAGCAGTGGTTGACACCTTTATAATAGGGACGAAAGAAAGGCAGGTGCTGGATATGAGGTTCGTTTTTAAGATGATCGTTTTCCCGTTTTGGCTGCTTACGGCTTTCCTTGCGCTGATGCTGAAATGGACGCTGAACCTTTCGGCATTCGTGCTGGCGCTGCCGATGCTGTATATTTTCGGCTGTGGCCTTTATACGTTGTACTGCCGGGAGTGGCTGCAATTTTTGATTCTGCTGGTGGCAGAGTTTGGCTGCTTTGCGCTGATCTTCATGGGTGCTTTGATCGCAGATGCAGCAGAGCATTTTAGTGGCTGGGTTGCCGGATTGTGAGGGGTGCTATGGAAAATCAGAAGTTAGAGGAATATTATTCTGAGCGCAGCAGCACGATCTTTTCTGAAATGCTGGGCGAGGATGAAAACTATCGGCGGCTGAAAAAAGCCAAAATAGCGGCTGAGAAAGCCCTTCAGAGCGTCATCAGCCAAGATTCATGGAAGCAATACCTCGCCTTGGATGAAATATGCAACGAGCTGGAATGCGCCCGGTACAAAGCGATGTATCTGGCTGGTGCTTCCGATTACGAAAAAATATCCAAAAATGATCTCGATGCCGCCGATGTGCGGCATTTTCTTTTTGTAAGGGGGTGATGGCACTGGCAGCAACACGGTTGATCCCCATGCGGAAAAACAAGGGCAAGTCCATCGGGGCGTGTCTGCACAATCACACCAGCTATATCCAGAACCCGGACAAGACCGAACAGGGCGAGTTGGTCAGCAGCTACCAGTGCAGCCTTCTGACTGTAGACGAGGAATTTCTGCTGACGAAACGGTTATACGAGCAGACCACCGGGCGCAGCCAGAAAAGCGATGTGATCGCCTATCAGGTGCGGCAATCCTTCAAGCCGGGGGAGGTCACGCCGGAGGAAGCCAACCGCATCGGCTACGAGTTTGCCGAGCGTTTTTTGAAGGGCAAACACGCTTTTATCGTTGCCACCCACACCGACCGGGCGCACATTCACAATCATATTATTTATAATTCCACCGCCTTGGATGGGACCCGGAAGTTCAAAAATTTCTGGCTTTCCTCCTTTGCGGTGCAGCGGTTGAGCGACCTGATTTGTTTGGAACATCAGCTCTCCACCATCGAGTACAAGCCCTACCGGAAACGGCAGAAGCGCATCGTCTACCCACCGAAAGAGAGCAACCGTGACCGGCTATGCAGCGTGATCGACACCATCCTTGCTGAGCAGCCGAAGGACTTTGAAGTTTTTCTGCAAAAGCTGGAACAGCAGGGCTATGAGGTGAAGCGGGGCAAGCACACGGCGGTGAAGGGTAAGGGACAGAAACGCTTTATCCGTTTCCGCACTCTGGGCGCAGGATACAGTGAAGATGAAATCAAGGCGGTCATTGCCGGAGAAGCCGAACACCGCCCGCATCAGAAGCAGCCACCGAAAGAGCAGCCGTTCCACCTGTTGGTGGACATTCAGGCAAAGCTCTCCGAGGGCAAAAGTGAAGGCTATGCACGGTGGGCGAAACGCTACAATTTGAAAGAGATGTCTAAGACCCTGATTTTTTTGCAGGAAAATAAAATCGGCAGCATCGAAGAAATGCAGGAGCGTGTGGATGCCGCTACTGCACGTTATCATGAACTGGGCGATTCCATTAAAGGGTCTGAGAAGCGGTTGGCAGAAATTGCGGTGCTGAAAGCGCACATCATCAATTATGCCAAGACCCGTGAGGTGTACGCTGCTTATCGGAAAGCCGGGTACAGCAAAGCATTTCTGGAAGCCCACCGGGAGGAGATCACCCTGCACAAGGCAGCGAAAACTGCCTTTGACGAAGCCGGGCTGCAAAAGCTGCCGAAGGTCAAGGAGTTGGATGCGGAGTTTGCAGAGCTACTGACCAAGAAGAAAGCCGCTTACCCGGACTACCGCAAGGCACGGAACGAGATGCAAGAACTGGTTCGGGCACAGAAAAACGTGGAACGATTTTTTGCGGAAGAAAAAACAGTACAGGAGAACGAGCAGGCTCGATAAACGCAGATTGCCAGGAACTGACCGTAAGAGGTCGGCACCCGGCAATCTTTTTTTGTTGGTTCAATCTTTAACGGAATGATTTATCTCTTTCGATTGTGTATGTTGGTGCGGCCAGCAGGTATCCTATGGAGTGTAAAGAACACGATAGGATGAGGTTGCACTATGAAAGAGCTTTTTGGACAGCGACTACGGGAGCAGCGGATACAGCATGGGTTGACGCTAGAACAGCTTGCGGAAAAATCCGAACTTTCTTCCAACTATATCGGCATGGTAGAGCGCGGCTTAAAGGAACCCGGTCTTGCCACCATTGTTAAACTTCTGAATGCTCTGAATATTTCCGCAGACACACTGCTGTGCGATCTGGTTCCCAGCGCATCCCATGTGACCGACGATGAAATCCGAAAGAGGCTGGAAGGTTTGACTCCCATCCAGAAAAAAGCGGCACTCGATCTGCTGGACACCTATATCGGCAATCTCCCTTATCTCACAAACGAGGAATAAAGTCACAAACTTTGTAAGCGCATCGGCTGAAATTTAGCCGGTGCGCTTTTCTTTTGCATTCCTTTCGGCTATAATCATTCTTATAGAACGTATTAGTTCCTAAAGAGTTGATTATTTGGGGGTGTCAAGATGAGAGAACCGCAGTACAGTATTTTAGTGGATATTCAGGACGCAATCGAGCGCGCAAAGCAGGGCAAGCTGGCACTGTACTGGCAGCGCACCATTCAGCGGGAATACCGCTGCAAGAAAGTCACCCCTGCCGAACAGCAAGCGTATGAGCAGTTGCAGAGCATTCTCTCCGAAGTGCCGCAATGGAGCGGTGAAGAAGATCTCCGCCATAACATGGAAAACATCGGCGGCAGGGTCTGGTTCTGCCACTTCTGGATTGACCACCATTCCATGGTGCAGTTGACGGAAGATCGCAACGGCGAGTTTACTGTTGCCTATGTGCTGGACACGGACGCTTCCCCGGAGGTGCGCCGGGAGGCTGCACTGCTGGCACGGAAGGAGCTTGCGGACTGCTGTATGCAGGAATGGGGCATTGCACTGCCGGATGCGCCTGTCCCGGACCAGATGAAGTACGATTCTCTTGCAGAAGCCGCTTCCTATCTCATGCAAGTCCTCAACGACCCGGAGAGCATCACCGGGTAAAAAGCGTCCCGCCGGGATGCGCAGCCTGCATTGAGAAATGCAGATCATAGGGTTTGGGGCACTTCCCCAACAAGCATTTTGCAACGCAAAAAGTGTTTTTGTATAGACGAAAACATTGCTTGCACCATCTATGCGTCCTTTCAGTCCGCAAATTAAAAGTTGAAGATATTGCAGGAACTGCAAACAAGAAAAAGAGTGGCAGTGTTTCGGTTTGAAATGCTGTCACTCTTTTTTGTTGTCTGTATCACAGATGAAATAGCCGTTCCATCTTGAAAACAGCGTAAAGATTTATTATAATAAGATAAATAGTTGTGACTTTTGCAGAGGAGGGCTGAATCATGGCAGCGCAGCGCACCTATCTGGCAATCGACCTGAAAAGTTTCTATGCCTCGGTGGAGTGCGTAGACCGTCATCTGGACCCCCTGACCACCAATCTGGTGGTGGCAGACGCCTCCCGCACCGAAAAGACCATCTGCCTTGCGGTGTCGCCCTCTCTGAAAGCCTACAAGATACCCGGCAGAGCACGGCTGTTTGAAGCAGTTCAGCGTGTCCGGGAAGTCAACGCTCAGCGGCTGCAAACTGCCATCCGGCAGAAAAAGGCAGTCCGGGGAGAGGATGGCAAGTACCACTTTGCCAGCACCTCTTTCGATGCCAATGCCCTGAACGCAGACCCGGCACTGGGGCTGAGCTACATCGTTGCGCCGCCCCGGATGCAGCGGTATCTGGACGTGTCCACCCAAATCTACAAGACCTACCTCAAATATGTGTCCCCAGCGGATATCTACCCCTACTCCATCGACGAGGTTTTCATTGATGTGACGGGTTATCTGCCCTACTACCACATGAGCGCCCATGAGCTTGCCATGACCATGGTGCGGGAGGTGCTGTACACCACCGGCATCACGGCAACGGCAGGCATCGGTACCAACCTCTACCTCGCAAAGCTGGCGATGGACATCGTAGCAAAGCACATTCCAGCGGACAAGGACGGCGTGCGCATTGCAGAGCTGGACGAGCAGTCCTATCGGTATCTGCTGTGGAACCACCGCCCTCTGACGGATTTCTGGATGACCGGTCCCGGCACCGTCAAGCGGCTGGAAGCCCACGGCATCTATACCATGGGAGACTTAGCACGGTTTTCCATCCACGGAGAAGATCGTTTGTATGAGGTCTTTGGCGTAGACGCAGAAATCCTTATTGACCACGCATGGGGCTATGAACCCTGCGGCATGGAGCAGATCAAAAGCTACAAGCCCAGCACCAACAGCATCAGCGAGGGGCAGGTGCTGACCTGCCCATACCCCAACGATAAGGCAAAGCTCATCGTCCGGGAGATGGCGGAGATTCTGATGTTCCGGCTCACGGAAAAGAAACTGGTGACGGAATCCATCACCTTGGAGATAGGCTACGACCGGGAGAACGTGGACAAGGGCGGCTATCGTGGTCTGACCCAGGCCGACCGCTACGGCAGAATCATCCCCAAAGCGGCGCACGGCACCGTCCGGTTCGATGCTCCTACCAATCTAGGCAGCACCATCATCAACGAAAGCGCAAAGCTGTTTGAGCGCATCACTAATCCAGCACTGACGGTGCGGCGCATCACCCTTAACGCCAACAAGGTCACGCCGGACGAGGGCATCTATCAGGTGGACTTTTTTACCGACACCAAGAAGCTGGAAAAGGAGAAAAAACTCCAGCAAGCCATGTTGGGCATCAAGAACAAGTACGGCAAAAACGCCGTGCTGAAAGCCAGCAGCTACGAGGAAGGTGCCACCATGCGCCAGCGCAACGCGCAGATCGGCGGGCACAGCGCGGGAGGTTCGGATGGAAAACTACAAAAATAGCAAGATCGGACAAGAGACTGCCCAAAAGTATGGGAACATCATAGAGATGGAACGCCCCCAGACCGAAGAATCCCTTCGCAAGCATCCCCGCATGACCTTGCAGAACCGGGCAAAGATCTTCTCTCCCTTTGCAGCACTGCGGGGTTATGATGAGCAGCTTGCCGCAGAAAAGCAGCGCACCGAGCGTGTGCCCAAGCGCATTCTGACCGAGGAAGAAATGTCGGCTCTGTCCGACCGGCTGATGCAGGTCACCAAGGGCATGACCATCACGGTGCGGTACTTCAAGGAAGACACCGCCCACCCGGAGGTTCCAGCAGTGGGTAACTACATCACACTGACCGGAAAAGCAGACCACATCGACCCAGTGTTCCGCACCTTGCAAGTGGGCGACACCGTGGTGCCCTTTGAAGATCTGGTGGAAATCAGCGGGGAGGGCATCATGGAGATCGACCAATATCTCGGTATTACAGAGGATTAAGCACAAAAAAGGCCACCAGTCGAAAAAACGGCTGGTGGTCTTGCTTACTTATGATGTATCGTCGGTAACTGCTTGACTTTGTTTCCGGCTTTTTTGCGTTCCAGTGAGAACACCATATCTGGAGTACGTTCAAAAAATCCTATATCACGCCGCCAGCTTGTACCGCATTTGCAATGGAACAGGCCAATGAACTGCTGTTTCATTTTGCGTCCGCAGTTCGGACAGATCCGTTTGCTGGCTCCCATAGCCCCTCCGTTTAATATCGAAATTCAGCTTGCAAGAAAGCAGATTCAAATTAAAACGTACAGAGCTGCTTAACAGGTGTCAGCGGGAATCTTTTTTCCACGCCTGACATGGTGCACATTTGTGTACCGGGAAGTTCCAGAGAAGCGTGTGCACAGGAAACTGCCATTTTAAGCAGCTGGTCGCCTTGCGTGTGCTGTTTGGCGATTGCATAGGCAAAACCGGATACCATGGAATCTCCCGCACCTTGAACACCCTTTACATCCACCGAGACAGGTTCTGAATACCATGCAGCCTCCGGCGTGACCAGCAACGCACCCTTTTCGCCAAGAGAAACTGCGCCGTAGGCGATGTTGTGCTCCATGAGAATCTGGCGATAGCTTGCGCAGAACTCCTGCGTTACACTGGGATGAACGCCAAAAGTGGCATAATATTCTTCTTCGTTGGGTTTGATCAGAACAGGAGATGCCTCCATTCCATTCAGAAGCAGCGGCCCCGATGCGTCCAGAATAAAGGGCACGTCATATTCCTGTGCGCTTTTGCCAAGTTCATAGTAGAAGTCGTCAGGAAAGCCCGGTGGCACACTGCCGCCAAGGATCAGCACCGATGTTGTGGGCAGAACATTTTTGACAGCGCGAATAACATCCATGGCGGTTTCGGGATGTAGAGGAGTGCCTTTTTCGTTGAATTCCGTCATGCAGCCCGTAGAGGTTTCAAACAGCTTGATATTGATACGGACATTTCCGGGGACGGGGATAAGCTCTGCATCCATATCTCTTTGCTTGAAGAAATCCACTGCTTCTCCATCTGAATGGCTCAGGCAGACGCTTTTGACCGGCATTCCAAGCTGGGTAAGTGCCAGCGAAACATTGATGCCCTTGCCGGAAAAGTTGCAGATCGTTTTCTGGACACGATGGCTATGACCAAGGTTGACGGAATCCACCTGAATCGTGCGGTCAATGCAGGGATTCGCAGTAACAGTTGTAAAGTGCATGGGTTCTCTACCTCCTATCCGGGGAGCATTGTTTCAGCATCCCGGAAACTGGATATGTTTATTCTTTTTCACCGGAAGGAATGTCAGTGTACAATTCGATCTTACCGCAGGAAGGACAGAATGCCGCTTTTACTTTTTTCTGGTCGTTTTTCTTTTTGATCGTGACCAAGTTAAAGAGTATACCGTTTTCAATCTTGATCTTGTAATCCAAAACCATTTCAGCATGACAAATTGGACAGTTCATAAAACACCTACCTCCTGACATTTTGATACACCTAGTCTAGCATACAAAACGAACGCTGTCTATTGGCGGAACGAAAACGGCTATCATGAGAAAAATAATAAAGGCCGCCCGAAAAATCCCGATAGAAAAGCAAGATTTTTAGTAGATGATATGTTATAATAGAAAAAATGCAGCACCTGCTGAACGGACGGAAAGGACACCACGATTATGGAAGAAAACAAGAAACCGGAAACCACCTCGCAACAGGATTCGGCACCCGCGGATTACAGCCGCTACATGGGAACTCTGAACCGCATCTACCGCCGCAACAACAACCCCAAAAAGAAGCGGTTGGGGGACGGTATCACCTCTTTGAAACAGGAGCAGAAGCCCACGGCACCTGCCAAACCGGAAAACGGAAAGAAAGACCACAGCTTCCTGATCACGCTTGCCGTGGCAATTGCCATCATCCTGATCCTGTGGGTCATCAAAAAGTTCTGAATCATACAAAAAACACTGCCCGGAACGATCTTCCCTTATCGTTCCGGGCAGTTTGGCAGGAGGGATCTGCTACCGTGGATGTCAAATCAGGTGAGACGATCAAACGTTCTCATTCAGGAATGCAGCAATTTCTTCTGATGCGACGGTCTCATCCTCACCCTCAACCGTGACGGTGATGGTTTCGCCCTGCTTGATGCCAAGTCCCATGACTGCCATCAGCTTGCGCATATCACAGGTCTTGCCATCTTTTTCAATGGTGACCTTGCTGGCATACTTCTTTGCCAGCTTGACCAGCAGACCGGCGGGGCGGGCGTGGACGCCGAGTTCGTCCTTGATGGTATAAGTAAACTGTTTCATGGGTTCTCCTTCATTTCCTTCTTCTTTAGCGTGTAAAAAGGGCAGATCAGACGGCGCTCTCGTAGTCCAGCATGAACTGCACAATGCCGTCCATAGCCAGCTCACGCGGGTCGAGCTTCAGCTGACCCTCACGGATCTTGGCATAGCTGATGGGCATATACTGGTGCAGCATATTCATGGGGATGGGGTACTCGCGCAGGTTGTCGAACAGCTTGTTCATGGCTGCAACGACTTCCGGCTGACCGATGTAGTAGCGGGCACGGTCAGAGTAGCTGTACTTGCGGCACTGTGCCAGATGCTTTTCGTCACCGTGGTAGTGCTTTTCCCAGTTTGCAGGGGAAGCCAGCATGACCTGATCCAGCGTTTCAATGAAGTTGGCGCGCTTTTCTTCCGGCACCAGCTCCTTTTCCATCATGCTCAGAGAGAACAGAGCCTCGCGCAGACCAAAGGTCAGAGCAGGACCGACCTTCAGGATAGCAATACCATCAGTGACCATGTTGTACAGGTCGGTTGCGGTCTGGTAGTCGGTAGAGTGACCCTCGAAGCAGATGTCGGGGAACTCCTTCAGAGCGGCGCACAGGTCAACGGCTGCGGCGGGGTTGTAGTCGAACACCTGCTCATCGCCAAACTCCACACCGGGCTGGACAACGACTGCGATAACGTCCTTCATGCCCTCGCCAACGCCTTCCTCAGTCCAGACGCGCTGATAGGTGGAAACGGTATCACGGAATGCTTCGGGCTTAGTGACAGCCAGCGTATCCTCTGCCTCGGTTGCACCACCGGGGATGGGCACTTCACTGCCGATAACGAACACAGGGCGCATTGCATCCGGCTTCTCAGCTTTCAGTTCCTCGTAGCCCTTCATAGCAGCCTTGTACAGCTTTGCGCCACGGCGAGCGATGACCTCGGTCTGGAGCAGACCTTCCGGGTCGTCCGCAACCTTCATGCTGGTGTCCAGATGGATCTTGGTAAAGCCGGCGCGTGCATACTGGTAAACCAGCTCCACGGAGTTTTCCATTGCTTCGGACTCCGGCAGCTTCTGCCAAGTCAGAGGTCCGAGGTGGTCGCCTGCCAGAATCATCATGTTTTCGGGCAGACCGATGGCGCTTGCCATTTTCAGGACCATCTGATAGAAATCAGCGGGCTTCATGCCGGTGTAGCCGCCAAACTGGTTGACCTGATTGGCGGTTGCCTCGATCAGAACAGGGATGTTGCGCTCCTTTGCACGGCGCAGGGCAATCTCGATTACCAGTTCGTTGGCACTGCAATAAGAGGGGATGCCGCAGCGGATGCCCTCACGGCGCTTATCCATCATTTCCTGAAGGGGATGTTTCATTTCAATTCTCCTTTGTAATGATCCAAAATCTTACAGCTTTGCCTGACCCTTGCAATAGGTCTGGAGCACATCGTAGTTGTCCTCCAGCACCACAAGGTCGGCATCCTTGCCCACCTGAATGGAACCCTTGCGATCATCCAGATGCAGGCAGCGCGCCGGGTTGATGGTGCAGGCGTTCAGCGCATAGTTGAACGGTACCATTGCATCCTCGACAAGGATCTTCAAGCCCTTGTTGATGTTCAGGGTAGAGCCAGCCAGACCGCCGGTAGAGGTCAGGTGTGCGCTGCCGTCCGGGTAGATCACGATCTCGTTGCCGCCGAAGATGTACTTGCTGCCCACGGGGGTGCCCTTTGCCATCAGCGCATCGGAGATCATGATAGAATAGTCGGGACCCTTGCTCATAAAGTAGTTGTTCAGAGCAGCCGGGGTAGAATGGCAGCCGTCGCAGATGATCTCACCGTACATGGTGCGGATGCGGTATGCTGCACCCACCAGACCGTTTGCGCGGTGGTTGAAGGGTGTCATACCATTATAGACATGGGTCATGGAGCGTGCGCCATTGGCATAAGCCATGACTGCCTGCTCGTAGGTGGCAGCACTGTGACCGATGCTGACAACGATACCCTGCGAAGTCAGGTAGCGGGTCAGTTCAAAGTTATCGTCCTGTTCGGTAGCCAGCGTAACATAGCGGATGTGACCGTGTGCAGCTTCCTGATAGTGCTTGAACTGCTCTACGCTGGGCTTTGCAATGAACTGCTCCGGCTGTGCGCCCTTGTACTTCATGTCCAGATAAGGACCCTCGAAGTGGATGCCAAGGATCTCGGCACCGTCGTAGCCGCCCTCCATGACACGGGCAACGTTGGCAACCGCATTGGTCAGCACCTCAACGCTCTGGGTGATGGTGGTAGCCAGAAAACTGGTCACGCCCTCAGAAACGATGTGCTCTGCCCAGTAACGCAGACCTTCCTCGTTTGCGTCGTTGGTGTCAAACTCATAGGCACCGTGGCAGTGGATGTCCATAAAGCCGGGGACGATACGCTTGTCGCCGTAATCGTCATCTACATCCTTTGTCCCATAGGGGAAAATGCCAACGATCTTACCCTCTTTGACCTCGATGGCAGCAGGCACAAACTGATCTGCGATCCATACTTTTTTACTTTGAATTATCATCTGAATTGTCCTCCTTCCGAGTGAATTACCCTTATGCCATTATACCGCATACTTTCGGAAAAATATTTACAATTTTCAATCGACTTGTTACTTGTTTCGGCAAACATACCCAAAAAGCCATAGAAATTCAATGGTAAGACAAGGAAAACACCGCTTCCGTTTGTCTTTTTCAAACAAAAAGTTATGGCTTTCAGTTGCCCCCTTGTTTTCTGCTATGGGGGTGTGATATAACAGGAAGGAAGGGATAGTGCGCTTTGGTAAGCCCTGTCTATGATTCGGATAAATACCAACCGATTAGGAGGTAGAATAGCATGAGCATTTTTAATCTGACTGATGAGAAGATGAAGGAAACTTCTTCCACTTTTACTGCACATGAGATCTATCAGCAGCCTGCAACTTGGCGCAAGACCTGTGCACAGCTGGCTGCCTGCAAGGACGAGCTGCAGGCTTTTATCGATCAGGTCGTCAAGCAGGATGACTTCGACATCGTTCTGGTCGGCGCAGGCACCAGCGAGTTCGTTGGCAACTCCCTGTTCCAGGCTCTGAACCCCAAGTACAACTACAAGGTCAAGTCCTACGCTTCCACCGATATCGTTCCCTCCCCGGAGAACTTCCTGTCCCGCACCAAGCCCACCCTGCTGGTGAACTTTGGCCGTTCCGGCAACTCTCCCGAGTCTCTGGGCAACGTGGAAGCAGCAGAGGTCGTCTGCCAGAACCTGTACCACCTGTTCGTGACCTGCAACCACGAGGGCACTCTGTCCAAGATGGCTGCAAGCCGCAAGAACTGCTTTGCCCTCAACCTGACCCCGGAGACCCATGACCAGTCCTTCGCCATGACCTCCAGCTACAGCAATATGTATCTGGCAACCTATCTGGCATTGAATCTGGACAAGCTGGATGAGATCACTGCCGAGGTCGAGAAGCTGGCCGTTGCAGGTCAGCACTTCCTCGATGACCAGTTCGGTGAAGTCCAGAAGATCGTGGACGAGTTCGATTACAACCGTATCGTTTATCTGGGCAACATCGGCCTGAAGGGCGTTGCACAGGAGTCCGCTCTGAAGACTCTGGAGCTGACTGCCGGCAAAGTCGCTACCATGTACGATTCCGAGCTGGGCTTCCGTCACGGTCCCAAGTCCATCATTGATGATAACACCCTGACCATCGCTTATCTGAGCGACGATGAGTACCGCCGCCGCTATGAGCTGGATCTGGTCAAGGAGATGGCACATCAGCGCAAGGGCAACAAGATCGTCGTTGTTTACAACCACGATTGCGAAGGCATTGAGGAGCTGGCAGATTACCCCATCCAGATCAAGATCGGTCAGGACATGGAGAACGTTCTGCTGGGTCTGGACTTCATCCTGTTTGCTCAGACCATCGCTCTGATGAAGTCTCTGTCTCTGGGCATTACCCCGGACAACCCCTGCCCCACTGGTGAGGTGAACCGTGTTGTCAAGGGTGTCACCCTGTATCCGTACACGCTGAAGTAATTAAAAAATCAGGAGGGCAACGAACATGATCGGTTTGGTAGTTACCGGCCACGGCCATTTTGCTGATGGCATCCACACTTCCGCTCAGATGATCGCTGGCGAGAACGAGTATGTCCGCTATATCAACTTTGAAGAGGGTATGACCCCGGAGCAGCTGGCGGAGAAGTTCAACGCCGCATTCGATGAGTTCCGCACCTGCGATGGCGTTGTGGTTCTGTCCGATCTGCCCGGCGGCTCTCCCTTCAAGACTGCAGTGGAGTGCAAGTACGCACGCCCCGATCAGAAGATCGAGGTCATTGCCGGCACGAATCTGCCGATGCTCGTTACCGCTGTTACGATGCTGGATATGGAAGATGATCCCCGCTCTCTTGCAGAAGAACTGGTTGACACCGGCAAGGATTGTATGGTAATCTTTGAATTACAGGCTCCTGCCGAAGAAGCCGAATCTGATGAAAGCGACGGAATCTAAACAATGATCAATTGGGAAGTAATTATTTGGACTTGCATTACGCTGGCAGTCATTATGGGCGTGATCGGTCTCATCCTGTATGCTATCTCTGCCAAGAATATGCGCAATAAGCGCAAGGAGCTTGGCGAAGTCCATACGGACATGAAGGTCGGTTCCCACATTATGTTTGCCGGTGGCATCTACGGCAAGATCGTAAGCATGGAGGATGAAGATACTCTCCGTGTGGAAGTTGCACCGAAGATCGTTATTACTATTTCCCGTTATGCCGTCCAGAGCATCGTAAAATAACGGCTTTGGTATTCTGATAGCGTCGATCTCGTGTGTTTTCTTCTTCATTTGCGCACGAGGTTTTCATAAGTTCTTCATTCGCAAAATCCCCCTCCATCCCCGGCGTGAAAAGACAGGCAATGAGTGCTGCGCGGCTTTCTGCCTGTCTTTTTACATTCTTTACTAAGTCATCCGAGACCTCTTCTTTCATTGACAGGACCCCCACAGCGGTTTGCCAGACTGCTGCGGGGGTCCTGCTTTTTGATGCAAAAGAAATTAGAGCCGCTGCCCCGAAGAGCAACGGCTCTAATTCCTAAGGAAGAATGTCTTATATGGGTAAGACGGATGAATACAAAATTATGCCTTGCCGTTGCTGCCGCAGACAAGGATCTTGCTCATGACGTACTCCTTGACCTGCTCACGACCAACTGCGCTGTACTTCTTCGGGTCAAATGCTTCGGGATCGCCTGCAAGATATTCTTTCAGACCCTTGCTGAATGCGATGCGGAGATCGGTGGCGTAGTTCACCTTGCACATACCGCGGGCAACGCACTCACGGACGGCATCATCCGGGACACCGGAGGTGCCATGCAGCACCAGAGGAACAGAAACGACCTTGCGGATCTCGCTCAGACGGTCGATGTCCAGCTTCGGGGTTCCCTTGTAAACGCCGTGTGCGGTGCCGATAGCAACAGCCAGAGAATCCACACCAGTGCGCTCCACGAACTCAGCAGCTTCGGAAGGAACGGTGTAACCATTGCCATTGCCGCCATCCAGATCATCTTCCTTGCCGCCGACCTTGCCCAGCTCAGCTTCCACAGGGATGCCGGCTGCATGGCAGGCACGAACAACTTCCTTGGTGATCTCGATGTTTTCCTCGAAAACATGGTGAGAACCATCGATCATCACAGAGGTGTAGCCTGCACGGAATGCTTTCATAGCCAGCTCGTAGCTGCTGCCGTGGTCAAGGTGCATCACAACAGGAACAGTAGCCTCGGAAGCGGCAGCTGCGACCATGGCATGGAACATGGCCGGAGAAGCGTACTTCAGAGTACCCGGAGTGGTCTGGACGATAACGGGTGCACGCAGTTCCTCTGCAGCAGCGATGATGGCCTGAACCATCTCCATGTTCTCTGCATTGAATGCGCCGATTGCGTAATGGTTCTTCTGAGCATCAAGCATCAGTTCTTTGGTAGTGACTAAAGCCATAATTACCCTCCTGAAACATTTACCTTCGTATCATTTACTCTGCCTTGCAAGAGCCGATTGTTCGTAACGGCAGATAGGATATACAAACATCCACCATTATTATAGATAGTCGTTACTAATTTATCAAGAGTAAAAAACGGTGAAAGATTTGTATTTTACGGTTAGAAGTCGAGGTGGGCGTCTTTCCGGGCGGCTTCCAGTACGGCTACCGCCGATCTCATTGCACGAATGCGCCGCTCTTTGACGGTATCCTGCGGAACAATCAGGAAGCTGGAGACATTGAGAACCTCAAACCGCCAAGGCGTATCGGAGATATCACTGACGTAGGGCTCTTTTCCTTTTCGGTTGACAACAAGTTTCTGGCAGTTGCTGCTGCCCGGCTCGATGAGGATGCTGCCCTCAGTGCCAATGATCTGGGCACTGTTGTGAGCAGAGCCATCCTTGGCAGCCGTACACTGGCAGACAAAATCCGGGTATTCCAGAATCAGGATACCGCTGGTGTCGATGCCGTTGGCGTGGCGGTTCGGATAATAATGGACGGCTTTCGGGTCGCCAAAAAGCCCTACCACAAAATAGATGTTATAAATATTGAGGTCCATCAAGGCTCCGCCGCAGTATGCGGGGTCGAACACAGGGGGAGTCTGCCCATTCATAAAGGCATCATACCGGCTGGAATACTGGCAGAAGGTGCAGGATACCGTCTTGATGTCACCAATCTCCTTTGCAAACAGCTTTGCCATACCATAGTTCGGATGGTCGATGGTCGTAATAGCCTCCAGCAGGTGCAAATGGCGCTCTTCCGCAAGGCTGAGCAGTTCATCCAGCTGCGCCACAGTGGGGACGATGGGCTTTTCACAGAGAACGTGCTTTCCAGCCAGCAGCGCAGCCTTGGCCTGCTCAAAGTGGAGGCTGTTGGGAGTGGCGATATACACCAGTTCGACCTCCGGGTCTGCCAGCATCTCGCTGTACTCGGTATAGACCTTGGGAATATGAAACTCGTTGGCCATTGCAACTCCGGTGTCTGCGTTGCGAGAATACACGGCAACAACAGGCATTGTTGTAAGACGCGCAAACTCCTTTGCCATCGTGTGGGCGATAGAGCCTGTTCCAACCATTCCAATATTCATAGAGGGATTCCTTTCACTTTTTGATTTGAAGATTCTGCTTTACAAACTCACTGGGCGACATATGATACTTCATATTAAAGGACTTGGAAAAATAGTGGATGGAGGTGTAGCCCAGCCGCAGGGAGATCTCACTGATGGTATAGCGGTTCTCCAGCAGCATCTGACAGCTTCTCTCCAGCTTTTTATCATTGATGTACTTTTTCGGGGACTGGTCGATGGAATTCTTGAACATCAGCTGCAACGCCGTCCGCGACAGCGAAAAGTGTTCGCAGATTTCCGGGATCGTCAAAGGAAGGTAGATGTTTTCATCAATATAGGCAATGATCCGGTCAAACAGTTCATCCATTGCACTCTTGTGCACGGAATTGCTGGACTGGTTCATAGGGGAAGCATAGGTTCCTTGCAGCAGCCGGATGATGATCTCAGTCAACAGACAGAGCATCAGACTGTTCATATAAGGAATGCCGGTTGTGCTTTCCCGGACGAACGCTTTTATTAAGGAGTTGATCTTCTGGTCATAGTGGAACACCCGGTTGATCAGAGCATCGTACCAGACCTCCTGTTCCACAGGGGTCAGATTGCGCATATCGAACAGCACCGTCAGATAGGATGCGTTGTGGCTGTCATCCGTATACTGGGTGTGGAACTGACCGGGACCGTAGATCATCAGTTCCTTGTCTTTCAGCTGGTACAGTGTTCCGTCCACCTCAGTTTCGAGTTCGCCCTCGTCTACATACGTCAACTCAAAAAAGTTATGCTGCTCACCCTTAAAGCAGTAGTTCGGGGTGCGGATTCTATAATAATACCCCAAGATCTTCTGCATTTCAATACGGGGCAGAACCGCAAGGAACTCATACTGGGAAGGGAAATCGGTAACATGGAGAGAATAGTTGCTCTCGGCATACAGGTCAAATTCCAGCTTCTGTGTAGTAGAAACCACCGCAAAATAGACATTGGGCTTGATGTGAATCAGCCGGTTCATGGCAAACTCTTGTACATCGGCGGTATTTGCCGTATGGGAGACCAGCAAAACACCGATGCCGTCATGTACCTCTATATAGGTATCACAGCTAAAACAATAGAACTGTGATACATAGCGGCGGGTGATGGCGGTCTGATGCTGGTGGATCAGGTCAGGGTGCGTGAGCCTGATGGGTTCGTGGTAAGTTTGCCCGTACTCCAGAAAGCTGTCGTTGGAAGTTTCGCGTTGCATATCCAGAATCCTCCTTCTCTCAAACTTGTACTGAGTATAACATTTTTTGTTCAATATTACCAGCTTTTTCCGACGAGTTTTGGAAGTTTGTAATGAGAAGCCACGAAAATAACCGATTTTTAGAAACACTTTGTTAAAAAATATAAAGACATTTGTTCAAATATCGCCTATAATGTAGTTACTCTGAATTGGAAACTCAGACAAAAATTTCAAGGAGGAATGAAAAAAATGCCGAACATTGTTCTAACTCGAATCGACAATCGTCTGGTTCATGGACAGGTTGCTACGCAGTGGTGCGGCGCAATCGGCGCAAACCTGATTCTGGTCGCAAATGACGAGGTGGCTGGCAACAGCCTGCGTCAGGGCCTGATGAACATGGCTGCTCCTTCGTACGCATCTATGCGCTACTGGACCATCCAGAAGACGATCGACACCATCCACAAGGCAAGCGCAAAGCAGCTGATCTTCATCGTCTGCGAGAATCCGCAGGATGTCGTGAAGCTGGTGGAGGGTGGCGTTCCCATCAAGAAAGTCAACATCGGTAATATGCACATGGCTGACGGCAAGCGTCAGGTGGCAGGTTCCGTTGCAGTTGACGATTCCGATGTGGCTGCTTTCAAGCGGCTGCAGGAACTCGGTGTGGAACTGGAGATTCGTCGTGTTCCTACCGAACATGCGGAAAGCACCGACAAGCTGTTCAAGTGAACAGACGGCTGCTCTCCTAAATACTGAAAAGGAGTACTTATTATGGGCTTTAGTGCACTTCAGATCATTCTGGTCTTTGTGTGGGTCTTTATCGTGGCCATCGACCAGTTTGATTTCTTGGAATCCCTGTACCAGCCTATCGTTTCCGGTGCTGTCATCGGTGCGATCTTGGGCGATCTTCCCACCGGTCTGATCGTTGGCGGTACTTACCAGCTGATGACCATCGGTAACATGCCTGTCGGCGGTGCTCAGCCGCCAAACGCCGTTATCGGCGGTGTCATGGCTACCGTGTTCGCAATTTCTTCTCATCTGGATACCACCGCTGCTGTCGGTCTGGCAGTTCCCTTCGCTCTGATCGGCCAGTACATGGTCACCTTCCTGTTCACCCTCATGTCCCCCATGATGTCCAAGGCTGACCAGCTGGCAGCAAAGGGCGACACTAAGGGCATTGTCCGTCTGAACTATCTGGCAATGGCTCTGCTGGGCCTGCTGTTCGCCATCGTCTGCACCCTCGGTATGCTGGGCGGCTCTGCAATGGGTACTACCCTGAGCAACCTGGCCGCCAAGTATGCATGGGTCATGGCTGGTCTGGGCGCTGCCGGTGGTATGATGCGTTTCGTCGGTTTCGCAACCCTGCTGCGTATCATGCTGTCTAACGAGTTCTGGGGCATCTACTTTGCTGGTTTTGCTCTGGCAACCATCATCGGCTACATCCCCGAACTGTCCGGCTCTGCTCTGCTGCTGATCGCATTTGTGGGCATTGCAATTGCTCTGTACGACTACCAGACTCGCGTTGCTATCAAGCAGGCTGCTGGTTCTGGTTTTGCTGCGAATGGAGGCGACGACGAAGATGGCATCTAATGCAACTCATTACAACAATCTGACTCCCGCGAAGCCTTTGGATAAGGCTACGCTGAATAAGATGGTGTTCCGTTCCCTGAACCTGCAGGCATCTTTCAACTACGAGCGTATGCAGGCTGCCGGCTGGCTGTACTGCATCCTGCCCGGTCTGGAAAAGATCCACAGCGATAACAAGGAAGATCTGAAGCTCTCCATGGAGCATAACCTTGAGTTCTTCAATACTCACCCCTTCCTCGTTACCTTCGTTATGGGCATCATCCTCTCTCTGGAACAGCAGAAGGCTGACATCGAAACCATTCGTGCTGTGCGTGTTGCCGCTATGGGTCCTCTGGGCGGTATCGGCGACGCAATCTTCTGGTTCACTCTGGTTCCTATCACCGCAGGTATCACATCGAACATGGCAATAAACGGATCGCTTGCTGGTCCTATCATGTTCCTGCTGATCTTCAACATCGTGCAGTTTGCTTGCCGCTTCTTCCTGATGTACTGGTCTTATAATCTGGGTACTAAGGCTATCGACATCCTGACTGCAAACGCTAAGGAGTTCACTCGTGCCGCTTCCATGCTGGGCGTGTTCATCGTTGGTGCTCTGACCTCCAACTACGGCGGCACCACCGTTGCTACCGTTATCGAGAACGGCGACAGCCCCATCGTTATCCAGAGCATTCTGGATGGCGTTCTGCCCAAGCTGATTCCTCTGGCTCTGACCCTCGGCCTGTTCTTCCTGATGAAGAAGAAGAACTGGAAGCCCGTTACCTGCATCGCTCTGCTGCTGGTGATCGGTCTGGTCGGCGCATTCTTTGGTATCTTCGCTTAATTCAAAGCTGGAGCTACAATGCACGCTGTACTTCTTGATTTTAATGGGACGATGTTCTTTGATACCCGCTTTCACATGGAGGCGTGGTCAGAGATCTATCATGAATTGCATCCTGAAGATCCGAATCCCCTTGACCCTAAGTTGATTTGCGGACCGTGTAATGAGTCGATCATTCAGAACATGGCACCGTGGCTCAATGCCGATGAGCGAAAGCAATGTTCGGAACGGAAAGAGGAATTGTATCGCAGGATGTGCAGGAGAAATCCTGACAGTTTACACCTCGTAGCAGGTGCTGAGAAGTTGATGCAAGGCTTGCATGAGCGCGGCATCCCCTTTATTCTGGCAAGTGCTTCTATCAAGGCAAATGTTGACTTTTACTTCGACAGCTTCCCCATCGGGAAATGGTTGAAGAAGGAAGATGTTGTCTACGATGATGGAACCTATGCTGATAAAGGCGAAATGCACTTAGAAGCTGCCAGACGACTGAATGTTCCGTTTTCGGAATGTATGGTCATCGAGGATAGTGTTGCTGCCATCACTCTGGCAAAACGAAATGGCGCAGGTCAGATCGTTGCCATCGGTGAAAAAGCAGACGGGTCGGATCTGATCCGGCTTGGTGCAGAGCATTACATCCACGACTTTACAGAATTTGATTACGCATGGTTGGAAAACTGAAATTCGTCCAGTGAGTTTCCATTTCCACAGTTGATAAAAGACGGCTTCGGTTATACGGAGCCGTCTTTTTTCGTTAAAAAACAGGTGAGGACAGTTTTATGGAGCGCTTGGCAAACTACCAGCAGATGGTCGATCCCACGATGGTATGGGGGTTGATCAAAAGTAACGATGCGGTCAGAATGGATGTATCGTTCACTTGGAAAAAGGAAGAATGGCTGATCCCTGCAGTCTTTCCGATTCCGGGCGGATTGGCAGTAGATGTGGCTCGTAAGCTGCCATATTATCACCTGAAGAACCGCCTGACGATTTATGAAAAGCGCAAGAATGCCGGGTTTCATTCGCCGCTGGAACGGCTGATGCTGGACCGGTACGACCCCTTTCATTTTCATCCTAGGGGGCATCTTTTGACGGAGAACGACTGTATTGATGAATGGCGTTCGGAACGGTTCATCTGGAATCCGCTCCGAATGTCTCCCATTGCCTCAAAGGAACATTATCCGGCAAGAAGGCTGGTGGAACATTACGGACTCGATCTGAATACCGGGTGGGTCATCTTCCGGCTGTATTTCAAAAGTGAGCTTTTGTCCGTTCACGATCGGGAACTGACGCTGATGCTGGAAGCACCGGATGAACCTGTGCCGGGGCCGATCTTGAAAATCGAAGAAGCTGGGCAATATATCGTGTTTCAGAACCCGATCACCAAAAAGGCGGAAACGATCACGGTCACTGTGCTGGAAAATGGAGTGATCGAGCACCCTTTCAAAAAACAGGGGCCTGTCAAATATCCCGCCAATTATGTGATCCTTCATTATCGCTTTCACCCAGAGAAAAAGGCTCAACAGTATTGCCTTATGGATACACAGTTGACAGATGAGCCGATTCAACTGGAACCTTGCGAAGATCGGACACAAAAGCTGCTTGAAGATGCAAGACCGCACGACCCTCGATTTTCAAAGGTGACGTTGCAGGACTATATGGCAGAAAATAAAGGCCATGCGGCATATTCTTCCCTTACACATTATCCAAGAATCTCAACAGAATGGCAATTTGTGGCGGTTCGCAAGGAAAGAAAGAATATCCGTGTAAAGTTGAAAAGGGACTAGACAGAACAGAGATATTGTGTTAGGGTAAACAAAGAGCATTCGACATTGATTGCAGATGAGGACGCGCTGCGCCTTATCAGATAGTAAAAGGAGCGTTTTTATGAATTCAACAACATTGCTTGTCATCCTTGCAGTTGTGGTCGTGTGTGCAGTTGCCTTTTTGCTTTTTTCCCGTTCCGGGAAAAACAAAACGGCTGAGAAAAAAGTAGACCCTGCCGAAGCAAACAAATACGCACTGGTTGCACAGGACATTCTGAAAGGCATCGGCGGCAAAGACAACGTAGTATCTGCCAGCTACTGCACTACCCGCCTGCGCTTTGTGGTCAAGAACTACAATCAGGTCAATGAGCAGGCTGTAAAAGCGTCGGGCGCAACTGGCATCATCCGTCCGGGTAAAAACGCTTGTCAGGTCATTGTCGGCACGAATGTCAAATCCGTTTATGATGAACTGGACAAGCTGCTGAAGTAAAGGAAAGGGCTGTTGCACAAGGATAAAACCGGTGCAACGGCCTCTTTTTCATTCGTGTCGCAATTTTTTCAGCGTTTCAAACGTATCTAAATTAAAGTGGCATATCATCTGCCTTTTCACACATCCTTGCCGTTTTCAGACAGGAGGTTGCCTTTATGAAAGTATCAGCCGACTATCGTATGCTCGCTCTCGATGCCCTGCGCGGAAAATGGAGAACTGCTGTTCTGACAGGGATTGCCGCCAGTGCGCTCGGTGCTACCATTGTGAGCAGTCCCGAAAGTGTCGTATCTAATTCTAATCAGGGAAAAGACATCCATTTTGAACTGTTCTCCCAGCCCAATGGTGGTCGGCTGCTTGCCGCTCTGCTTGTCGGCATTGGTCTGTGGGCCATCTTCACACTGATCGTGTGTGGTGCAGCTCGACTGGGATATGCTCGTTTTAATCTGAACCTTGTAGATGGAAAGGATGCGGCCATCTCGGATCTGTTCTCTCAGAAAGACCGTCTGTGGGATGGCTTCTGCATGAACTTCCTGCAGGGTCTGTACACCGCCCTCTGGACACTGCTGTTGGTGATTCCGGGAATCGTGAAAACATACAGCTATGCAATGACACCTTACATCATGGCAGAGCATCCTTCGCTGACTGCAAACGAAGCAATCACAGAATCCCGGAGGATCATGGATGGCAACAAATGGCGGCTGTTCTGTCTGGATTTCAGCTTCATTGGCTGGGAGCTGCTCTGTGCGCTGCCACTGTATGCCGGGTATTTTCTGATTCTCAGATATTTCTCCGGGTCAGAGGCTATGGCGATTTCTATGGTTCTTCTGCTGACCATTCCATTGAGCATTGGCTTTTTCTTCGTGCACCCCTATGAGGAAGTTGCATGGGCCACTTTCTACCGCGATATTACCGCAGCACCTGCCAAACCGGATGAAGCACATTGACTTTTATGCTACTTCTCGGATGTAACCAGATATACGAGGCGTTCTGTGTATGGACAAGAAACCTCACCGCTCCGAAATAATTACAATGACCCTCTTATTTGCTTTAACGCTGGTGCTTACTGTATTAAAAGTGACGAGAGTGGTTTCATTGCCCTGGTTGTGGGTGTTGGGTCCGCTTTGGCTTGGTACATACCGATACCGTGATTAGGGCTACTTGCGCTGGGAGATCTCTCCCAGCGTTTTTTATTACTCGGAGATGCTGAGATGTCAGGATGAAATGCCAACTCCAGAACTCCGTACTTTTTGTACGGCGAAAAGGATTATAATTATTTGCGTAGTACGGTATAATAAGCAAAAGTTTATTGTACGAAAGCGAGGAGTGGCGGTGGATAACATTCTGAACACTATAACCGCCTACCGTGAAGAACGCAAATGGTCGCTATACGATTTAGCGACTCACGCCGAGCTGAAAACTTCCACCATTTCTACATGGTACAATAACAATGCAATCCCGACCATTCCTTCGCTTGTAAAGATCTGCGATGCCTTTCAGATCACGCTTTCCGAGTTTTTTGCAAAGGCAGAGGGAAGTGGGTCTGTCCCGGTGGCACTTACGCCCCAGCAGATGCAGATCATTGAGAAGTGGTCGATACTTCGCCCTGACCAGCAGGAAGCTGTTTTGAATTTGCTGAATACGATTCCTTGATTCTACATGGATAGCAATAGAGTTTCGGCTCTTTTACTATTATGAGGGACATTCTGTACGGCCTTCATACTCCGCCCGCCTTGCCATCATCGACAAAGAAAGGACGAAGAAACATGAAAAGGAGATTGATCGAGTACCAACCGAACCCCGGCAACCAAAACTTGGTCCGCGGCCGACTGCATCTTTGCACTCCGACCTTATGGCGCAGCTTGCGACTGCGTTGCTCTGTGGTCGGAGGGCTGGCTTATGTACTTTGATTCTTACATTACAGGAAAACGCATCCAGCAGCTGCGCAAAACCAAAGGCTTAACGCAAGAACAATTTGCCGCAAAGCTGAATATCAGTGACCGCCATTTGGGAAAGATCGAACGAGGGGAAGGCACTGCTTCCATAGATTTGTTGGTAGAAGTAGCCATTTCACTGAACACCACTCTGGACTTTTTGATTCTTGGCGTATTGGACACTCCACGGGAAAGGGAGCTTAATGCACAGATCAAAAAGCAGCACCAGAAAATCCAGATCTTCAAAAATAAGCTGAGTAATCTTATTGACGAGCTGGATACATCTGCATCTGTATAACCACCATAAAGAAGTCGAGAAGCGATTCTCGGCTTCTTTTTTTGTGCCGTTTTTTCTGACGTATCTACGAAAAACCGGAACTGGCAGTTCCGATTTTCGAGAAAAATTCGCTCAAAAAAGTGGCAAAACCGGAACTACCAGTTCCTTAAAAAGACAGTGTTTCTACGATAAACTATTGTCACAGCAAGGGCAACACCCCAGACGGGGAGAAGCCCAAAGCTGGAAGCCGTACCTTGAAAATTGAATATCATTCCCTCGGACAAAACAATGAAACTTCCGTAATTCGCGGCCCGGCCATAAAGAAGGCGGGGTGGCTGAAAAGCCAATGAGAGGAAGGGTGCAGTCCCCCTCACCGAGGTGTATTCCAACCCCCACCGGGCGTCGAGGACAAATAGGGTGGGACACTTAAAACAAAAACTTCAAAGCCCACCACCGGGATTCTTCTGAATCAAGGCAGTGGGCTTTTTCCATACCGAATATTCATTCTGATGACACGGAGGTATTGATTATGAGCCGTACTTTTACCCACAAGACCGATGAATCGACCCTGACCACCCTCTGCCCCCGCTGCCTGAATGCCTTTCGGAACACCCGTGGCATCCGTGTCCGCCGTGCAGACCCCGGTCAGATCGTAAAGGAACCCTGCACCTACTGCCAGACCCGTTTTGGCTACGACTACTACATCCAGCCCGCCAGCCCGAAATCCACCTACTTTAAGAAGGGACGGTTTGATGATGAATCTGAATGCGCTTAAGATTGACCCGGAGTTTCAGGGCAAGATTCCACCGCTGACCTTTGAAGAACTTAACCAGCTGGAAGCCAACATCCTGCGGGATGGACGCATCATCAATCCCATCATCGTGTGGGAGGGGCTGATCGTGGATGGACACAACCGTTTCATTATCGCCAAGAAGCACCCGGAAATCCCGTTCACTGTTCATGAAACGGAGTTTGCAAACCGCTATGAAGCCATTATCTGGATTTGCAAAAACCAGCTGGGGCGGCGCAACCTCACCCCGGAACAGAAGAAGTACCTTATTGGAAAACAGTACGAAGCCGAGAAGTTAAACCATGGCGGTGATCAGAAAAGTAACCTTAAAAAATCGACTGGCCAAAATGGCCAGTCGATTGACAAACGGTGGACACGTCGACGAATTGCCGATGAAAACGGTGTCAATGACAGCTTTGTAAAAAGGGCTGAGCAGTTTTCCAAGGGCGTGGATGCCGCCGAAAAAGCTGTTCCCGGCACCCGTCAGAAAGTCCTTACTGGCGAGGTAAAACCGACCGCTGCTGAGATCGCATCCGTTGCCCGCGCACCTCCCGAAGAACGTCCGGCACTGGTGGCTGAAATCTGCAAACCCAAAGACCAGAAGAAAGCCGCCATGACCAGAACAACACCGCCCCCAGCAGCCAAACCGCTTTCCGATTCCAGTACATCCGAGGAAGAATCTACGGACGAAGAACTGGTTCACACTCCGGCTCCGCAGGAGCAGACTTTTCCACAAAGAGCGAACGAACCGTTGAAAATCGACCGTCAGCAGATTCTTGAAATCGCAAACAGCCGCTATGTACCCAAACGACTTGCCGATGGGACTGCGATGCTTTGCGAAGTATCGGGAGCCGCCAACAGTATGATGCGCCGCTGGGAAAGCGTTTTCCGGGAATATCCCGACATTCTGTCCGATGCAGAGAACCGTGCATCCGTAGGACGAACGATTCAGAAATTGAGAGACTACCTGAAAAATCTGGAAGATAAGATGGAGGAACTGCTATGAAGAATATGAACTGTGTCAGCACCATGCCTGAGATCATGCCCGAAATCACCGATGAAGCCATCATCGAAGCCCTCTTTGCCCAGCGTCCTTACGAGGAAAAGGTTATCAACAGTGCCTTCCTCGAAATCCCTGCCGACTACCAGCGGGGTCTGAGCATCCCGAATGTTGAGAAGATGTCGGCTGAGTTCACTGAACTGATCGCCAATCCTCCCAAGGTCAGCTACCGGGACGGGCATTACTTTGTGTTCGATGGTCAGCACACCATTGTAACCCGGAAAACCATGAACGGCGGTGCTGACCTTCCCATCATCTGCAAGGTGTACACCGGGCTGACGAAAGAGGAGGAAGCAATTCTCTTTTCCAAGCAGACCGGCGTTTCCAGACCTCTGACTGCTGGTGCAGAACTGCGCGCCGCTTTGGTGGGCAAAGACCCGGAATCTCTCGCATTCGTGAAAGCCACCGAAAGCACCGGCCTGCGAATTGGTCTGGACAGCTACCGGGAGCCGTGGAAGATCATCTGCATCCGAACGGCATTTAAGGAGTACAAGACCTACGGTGCAGACCTCTACAAAGAAGCCCTGACGATGCTGGCAAAGGGCTGGGAGGGTGACCCCGATTCCCTCCGCTCCGGCATCCTGCAGGGCATGGTTCGCTTTGTGGCTCTGTATCAGGGCGAGTATGACCCGGATCGTCTGGTCAAGCGGCTGCGCACTGTTCACCCCATGACGCTGGTAAACGACGAGAAATCTCTGAGCGGCACGGTCAGCTACAAGTATATGATGCTGATCCTGCGCACCTACAACGGTGCCAGCCGCCGCTTTAATCTGCCCATCAAGCAGTGACATTCTCGCCTTTCTAGGCATACTCCTTTTTCCTGCAAGAGCCGCCTGTCAAAACCGGGCGGCTCTTGCTACATACAGAAGAACAGGAGGTCTGATAGCTATCATACCAAAAGACTGGAAATACCTCAGAGGGGACATTTACTATGCAGACATGGAACCGCATATCGGCTCGGAACAGGGCGGTACCCGCCCTGTGGTGGTTCTGCAAAACGATGTGGGAAACCGCTATGCGCCTACGCTTATCGTGGCGACAGTGACTTCCCGCACCGAGAAAAAGAAATACCAGCCCACACATGTTCTGATAGCCCACAATACAGCCTTTGAGAAGCCGTCTGTGGTTCAACTGGAACAGATATTCACGATAGACAAAAGCCGCATACAGCGCTTCCTAGGGCAGACTACACGGCATGAAATGCGCCGGATCGAAGAAGCCCTGATGAACAGTTTGGAAATCAATGAATGGGACAGGAGGAATGCCGATGAATGAAAAAGTGATGGTATCGCCGGAGATCCAGAGCGAAGCAGTTGTCCTGCCGCAGATCGTCAGCATCAAGCAGGCAAGTCAGCGTATGGGCTTGCCTGAATATTACATCCGCCGCCTTTGCCGGGAAGTGCCGGGCATGGCATTTCAGTCGGGCATCAAATGGTATATCAACCTTGGAAAGATGGCCGACTACTTCAACGGTGGAACGACAACTTCTTGACTTGTCAAGGATGCGGGCATAAACTGCGACATCCTAAAAAATAACCGCCCGAACTGCTATACTCATCGTGACAGAGATAACCACGACATAGAAAGGACGGTAAATCTATGGCATCGTTTGAATTGAGAGAACCCAAAAAGAAACCTCGTTATTATAAGCTCATCGCAAATGTTCTGGTGAACGGCAAAATCGAACGCCGTTATGGCCGGTTCGATTTTGACCCCACCGAACTGAAAAATGCTCGTGCGCGCAACGCTGCTGCGAAAGCCGCCGCTACCGAATTTGAGCGGCTGGAACAGGAAAAGGCCGATAAAGAAGCCAGCAACGGAGGAAAGACCTTTGCAGTAGTGGCGCAGGAGTACATAGAATCCAAAAAGGCAAGACTTGCTCCTTCTGCTCGCTTAGAGGGCGATTATGACAGCCATCGTAATAAGGCGAACACAACGAGGGGCAAGGAAAACTACTTACGGAAGATTCAGCAATTCCCTGAGTTTGCACAGAAGCCCGTTGATTCCATCAAAAAGGTGGATTGTGATTGGGTTCTGGAACAGATCGAAATTGGCGGCGCACGATGCCGCACCCATGCTGTTATCAATCAGCGTGGTCTGGAGATGAAAAAGGAATCTTGCCCGAAGCTGGCTAAGCGATGCGATTGCGGAGCAAAAACCATCGAAAAGGCATTTCGCAGCGAAACAGTCGATATTAAAACAGCAGAACAGGTGGCGATTGCGCTGGGCTGTAATGTGGACGATGCTTTTGATGTGGAAACCATTGCAAAACCTATGACCAGAAAGAGCATGAGAGAATACGCTCTGTTCATTCGTTCTACATTGGAATATGCGGATGAAAATTACGGTGTGAAGAATCCCATGCACAAAATTCCTGCACTGGGAAGCCGGAGCAGGTCAGTAGACACTATTAAGAAGCACCAGATCAAGCAGCTTCAGGACACCTTGAAGGAAAGTTCCATGTTGGAACAGGTGATCGTTCTGTCCCTGCTCAATTCTGGTGTGCGCCGTGGCGAACTGGCTGGACTGACATGGAAAGATGTCAACTTTGAAGAATGCACCATACATATTTCTAAATCGCTTCTGGTATTCAAAGATTTTGGGTATCAGTTGACAACGACCAAGGAAAGCAACATTCGGGATGTGGACGTTGCACCGGAGTACATGGACTTCCTCAAAGAATATTATAAGTATTGGAAGTCCCAGAAAAAATTGATGGGAGGGAGTTGGCAGAAAAGTCTGGATAAGAAAAGCAGCAAGTATGCATCCTCACTCCTTGCCCTTCGGGGGACGGACTTCGTGATCTGCAATGACCATGGGTTCCCCATCAACCCGGACAGCTATGGCGCACTGGTTCGCAGGATCGGACAGAGGGCAGGCATTGAAGGGCTGCATCCTCATATGTTCCGGCACACTTTTGTGAGCATCCTCTTGTCCAACCCGGAGATCGGTGTGGCGACAGTAGCCGCAGAAGCCGGACACGCACAGCCCAGTACCACCCTTGCAATTTACACGCAGGTCTATGACAAGCGGCGCAAAGAAATTCGCAACCAGATGAGCAAGGAGCTGTACGAATGAGCAAAAAAGAAGCACGAAGGCCGGAACCTTCGTGCTTTTTTGGTGGGCCAGGCAGGACTTGAACCCGCGATAACCCCGTTATGAGCGGGGAGTTCTAACCACTGAACTACTGGCCCTTATGACGTTGTTTCAAAGATCTGTAAAGTGGCTTTCGTACCCAGAAAATACCCAAGTCCGATTTTTAAGCCACTCGCAAACCAAAAAACAACGGAAAAACGCTGTTTGAAAAAGGTGGAAATGGTAAGGTCTGGCGGTTATGAGCCGCCAGCTCTGACCAACTGAGCTACTAGCCCGCAGAGCGCCGCAGCGCCATTATGCCGCAGCGCCATTATTTAGTATAACAAATTCTGCGGCAAATGAAAAGCCCCTTTGCCCGCAAAAATCACCGGGTGCGGTGGGCGTCCAGCTTCTGGGCCATGAATTCGTCCAGCATCTCCTGCGGGAACAGCGGCTCCTTGTAGCCAAAGGCCTCCCGGATGAAGATCAGGGTGACCACGGTCTGGCGGCCGGGGTCCAGCCGCAGGGTGTACAGGGTGTCCAGCGGCTGCTGGGTGGGCTGGTGCAGGGTCAGGTGCAGCAAAAAGCCGCCGTCCCGCTCCCGGCGGCAGTCGTAGACGAACACGTCGGAGTCGTTGTGTTCGTCCAGCCGGTCGAAGCACTCGTCCAGTGCAAGGTCGGTGCGGAACTCGGACAGCCCGGCTGGGCCGTACTGACTGCGGCGGCCGTTTTCCCGCCGGGAGAGCAGAAACACGATCACGCCCAGCACGGCGGCCAGCAGGACGATGGAAACAACAGCGTTCATGGAAAACCTCCGGAATAGTTTTCCTTATTGTAACACAACCTGCGCGGTTTTGTGCTATAATATTTTTAATTCTTTGAAAAATTCAGCAGGCCCGCTGCACGCTGCACCGGGCGGGAGGAACGCAATGAAGCTCAAATTCACACGCAAGACCTGGTACTTCTTTCTGCTGGCCGCAGCGGCGGTTTCCATGCTGGGCGGCTTTGCCGTGCTGGGCGGCATGGACTTTTCAGCGCTGGAACTGGTGGCGTTCTGCCTGACCGGCATCGCGGCGCTGTTTCTGGCAGCACAAAAAGGTGCCCCGGCGGCCGAAAAGCGCAATTACACGCTGGTGTTCGTGCTGCTGATGCTCAGCAAGCTGGCAGCCGGCGGCTGGGCGGGCGACCTGTGCTCGGCACTGGTGTGGCCTGCCCTGCTGGGCATCGAGTACAGCCGCGGCAAGCCCATCCAGCGGCAGCTGCAGCTGGTGTGCGCGGCGGAGGTGCTGCGCACGGTGTTCTGGCTGCTCACCCGCTATGCGGGCATGGCCGGGCTTGCCTTCTGGACGAACCTGCTGTTCGTGCTGCTGGCCTGTGCCCGCGGCTGGGCGGCGCTGACCCTGTATAAATTGCAGGAGGAAGAGCTGTGACCCGGCGCAGCCGGAAAAAGACAGGACGCAAAAACCGCCGCATGGGGCGGCGCACCTTTCTGCTGGGGGCCGGGGCGGCTGTGTGTGCCGCGGCAGGGCTGGCCCTGCGCCGGGGCACTTCCCCTGCGGCCGCCGACAGCACCCCAGCACCCCCGGCAGCCCCCAACCCGGCGCTGCCGGCCGGAGAGTGGCGGGCTGTGTGGGTGAGCTATCTGGAATGGGCCGCCATGGACTTTTCCACGGAGGATGCCTTCCGCGCCGGAGTGGTGCAGCTGCTGGACAACTGTGCCGGGCTGGGGCTGAACACAGTGCTGGCCCAGGTGCGCCCCTTCGGGGATGCGCTGTACCGCAGCACCCTGTTCCCATGGAGCCATCTATGCACCGGGGTGCAGGGCAAGGACCCGGGCTTTGACCCGCTGGACGTGCTGCTGCAGGAAGCCCACACCCGGGGCATCTCGGTGGAAGCGTGGGTCAACCCCTACCGCCTGCGCTCCTCGGCGGCCATGCCGCCAAACCTTGCGGACAGCAATCTGGCCAACACCCACCCGGAGTGGGTATGCACGGTGGACGAGGGCCTTTACCTGAACCCCGCCGAGCCTGCCGCCGCCGACTATGTGGTGCAGGGTGTGGCCGAGCTGGTGCAGAACTACGCGGTGGACGGCATCCACTTTGACGATTACTTCTACCCTACCACCGACGAGAGCATCGACGCGGCGCAGTTTGCGGCGTCCGGGGCGGGAAATCTTGCCGCGTGGCGGCGGGAAAATGTGACCGCGCTGGTGCGGGCCGTGCACGACACGGTGAAAGCGGCGGACCCCACCCTGCGGTTCGGCATCAGCCCCCAGGGCAACCCGGACAACAACGAAAACCAGCAGTACAGCGATGTGACCGGCTGGCTGGCGTCCGGCGGCGGGGATGCGGTGGTCGATTATCTGTGCCCGCAGGTGTACTGGGGGCAGGGCTTTGCCCTGCACAACGGCAGCACCCGCTTTGCCTTTGAGAACATCGTGCCCGCATGGCTGGCCTATCCCCGCGCGGCGGACGTGGCCCTGTACTTTGGGCTGGGAGCCTACCGTGTGGGAGTGGGCGACGGCGGCAGCAACGAAAACAGCCTGTCGGGCTGGAGCACCGGCCGTGCGCTGGCCGACCAGGTGGCCTTTCTGCGGGAGCAGGGAGCCGGGGGCTGGGCCCTGTACCGGTACGGTTCGCTGTTCGGGCCGGAGCAGACTTCCCTCGCCGCTGCCGAGTGTGGGGCACTGGCGGCTGCCGACGGCAAAGAAACTGCATAAAATCGGGCGGCAGCGCGCGCAAAAGCCGGGCGGCTCTCTTGTGCGGTGCTGCAAAATGCGGTATACTATACAGATGGACCCGGCTCTGCCGGAACCCGAAAAAACAGGAACATCAAACCCTTTGACAGGTTGAGGAAACGTTTATGAAAACGAAAAAATGCTTTTTGGCCGTTGTGCTGGCCGCCGCTCTGCTGGTGGCCGGTCTGACCGGCTGCAAGGACGCACTGCGCGGTGTGGCGCAGAAGATCTCCGGCAGCTCCGGCGAGGTGCAGGAAGAGGACACCACCCGCTGGGCGGACACTACCGCGGACCCGCTGATCATTCAGGGCATTGCGGACGCTTCGGCAAAGTTTGACACTGCCATGGTGGACGGCACCCTGTACGCCGTGTTCAACGGCATCTGGAGCCGTCAGACCAACTATTTTGCGGCACCCACCGGCACGCTGACCGTCATGGCCTGCGGCACCGCCGAGGGCACCCAGAAGTTCAAGGTGGCGCTGTGGAAAAAGGTAGACGGCGGCGTGGAGTATGTGCCGGACAGCACCTACTACATCAAGACCGACGGCACCGACTACACCTGCACCATCTCCGGGCTGGACCCGGCGGCCATCTACCGCATGACCATCTCCTATGATTCCAGCCGTTACTACCTCTACGGTCTGCTCAAGGTGGAGGGCGTCGGCTGATGAATACACAACGCAAGAATTCGCTTTTGCTGCTGCTGTGCGCGTTTATCTGGGGCACGGCCTTCGTGGCCCAGAGCGCCGGTTCCGGCATGGGAGCCTGCAGCTTTTTGGCCGGGCGCAGCTGGCTGGCGGTGCTGGTGCTGCTGCCCACGGTCAAGGTGTTTGACCTGGTGCGTCAGCGCAGCACCGGCACCACTGGGGCACCGAAAACGCCGGAGGAGCGCCGCTGCCTGCGCCGGGCCAGCCTTGTGTGCGGCACGCTGCTGTTTGTGGCGTCGGCTGCCCAGCAGTTCGGCCTGACACTGAACCCCTCCACGGCCAAAGCAGGCTTCCTCACGGCGATGTATGTGGTGCTGGTGCCCATCTTCGGGCTGGCACTGGGCCGCCGCGGCAGCCCCCAGCTGTGGCTCAGCGTGGCCATCGCGGTGTGCGGGCTGTATCTGCTGTGCATGCAGAACGGCTTTGGCGGCGTGGAACGCAGCGACATGGTGCTGCTGCTGTGTGCTGTGCTGTTCAGTTTCCAGATCATGGCGGTGAACCATTATGGTCCGCAGGTGGATGGCGTGCGCCTGAGCCTGCGGCAGTTCTTTGTGGTGGCGGTGGAAAGCTCGGTGGCAGCACTGCTGCTGGAGCACCCGGCCCCGGCGGAATTTGCCGTGAACGCGGTGCCTCTGCTGTACTGCGGCGTGATGTCCAGCGGCGTGGCCTACACGCTGCAGATTTTGGGCCAGCGGGATATGAACCCTGCCGTGGGCAGCCTGATCATGTGCCTGGAAAGCGTGTTCAGCGCACTGGGCGGCTGGGTGCTGCTGCATCAGAGCCTTTCCCCGCGCGAAGGCGTGGGCTGTGTGCTGATCTTTGCCGCCGTGGTGCTGGCCCAGCTGCCGGCCCCGCAGCGGGCAGAGCGTGCGTCCTGACGTGGCCGCACAAAAACCGGAAGTCCAGCTGCGCAGCGCGGGCGGCATCCAGTACGAGCTGTACCGCAAAAAGATCAAACAGCTGCATCTGCGGGTACGGGACAACGGCACCGTGATGGTCAGCATCCCGCTGCGCACCAGCCTGGAACAGGCAGACGCCTTTGTGCGCAAGAACGCACAGTGGATCCACGACACCCGGCAGAAAGTGATGGCAAAAGCGGCCCGCGACAATGCCGACCTGCCGGACAAGGAGACCGCACGGACCTACTTTACCGCCATGAGCGATCAGGTCTACCCGGCCTTTGCCGGGGTGCTGGGCGGCCAGAAACCCACCCTCAAGGTGCGCAGCATGACCACCCGCTGGGGCGTGTGCTGCCCCGGCAAAAAGCAGATCACCTTTGCGCTGCAGCTGTACAACATGCCGCCTGCGGCGCAGATCTATGTGGTGGTGCACGAGTACTGCCACTTTTTGCAGGCCAACCACAGCCCGGCGTTCTGGGCCGAGGTGGCAAAGCTGCTGCCGGATTGGAAAGCCCGGCGGGAGCTATTGAAGAAGTAGAAACAGGAGGCAGACTTCCCTTGGAAAACGAAAAAAAGTCCGGCGGTGATAAATACTCCAAGCTGGCCGGCAACACCCTCATCTTTGCCATTTCCAGCTTTTCGTCCAAACTGCTCACGCTGATCGTGCAGCCGTTCCTGACCTACGCCATGGCCGAGATCTCGGATCTGGGTCTGTCCAAGATCCTGAGCCAGTACGCGAACCTGCTCATCCCCTTTGTGTCCATGGGCATGTCCAATGCGATCATCCGCTTTGGTCTGGACAAGGGCAACAGCGAAAAGCAGGTGTTCACCAACGGCCTGCTCACCATTCTGGGCGGCTTTGGCATCCTGGTCCTGTGCTGGCCCATTGCACGGTTCCTGCCCGACATGGCCCAGTACGGCCTGCTCATTTACCTCTATGTGCTCATGAGCTGCCTGCGCACCCTGTGCACCCAGTTCGTGCGCAGCCGCCAGTGGAACAAGCTGGTGGCCGTGGACGGCGTGCTGTGCACCGTGGCCACCATGGCGTTCTATGTACTGTATCTGGTGGGCTTCAAGTGGGGTGCCAACGGCTACCTGCTGGCCATCATCAGCGGTGATCTGGCCAGCGTGCTGTTCCTCATGATCACCGGCAAGCTGTGGAACTATGTGGAGCTCAAGGGCATCAACAAGGACCTGTGGAAGCAGATGCTCCACTTCTCGCTGCCCATGATCCCGGCGCAGATCAGCTTCTGGATCATCAACGCCTCCGACCTGTTCTTTGTGCGTGAGATGTGCAACGGACTGGACGGCCGGGACGGCAACGCCTGGAGCGGCCTGCTGTCCACGGGCTACTTCCTGCCCACCATCCTCACCACGCTGGGCCTGATCTTCTACGACGCCTGGCAGCTCTCGGCTGTCACCGAGGAGGAGGGCCGGGCGCGGTTCTTCACCAAGATCTTCCGCACCTATTCCAGTGTGCTGTTCTGCTGTGCGGCGGGCATCATCTGGCTGTGCCGCCCGGTGATGCACATCATGAAGTCCAACTACTACTACGCCTGGCACTTTGTGCCTTTCCTGGTGCTGGCCTCCACCTGCAGCTGCTTCAACCAGTTCATGAACAGCGTGTATGTGGTGACCAAAAAGTCCAGCCGCAGCATGGTCACCATGATGGCCGGTGCCATCAGCAACTGCATCATGAACTACTTCTTCATCAAGTGGTGGGGCCCCATCGGTGCCACATACGCTTCCTTCCTGGGGCTGGCGCTGGTGTTTACCCTGCGCTCCATCGACGCAAACCGCATGATCCATATGCATGTGCATCCGGGCCGGGTGCTGCTGAACGTGGGTCTGCTGGTGTTCGAGGCCTTTGTGCTGCTGGCCGAGACCCCGCTGTACGGCCTGTGGACCGGCCTGGTCACCGCAGTGGTCATCCTGATCAACTTTGCAGGCGTGTGGGCTATGGCCCGTGTGCTGCTGCCCCGCCTGCTGGGCCGCCGCGGCAAGGCGCTGGTGGCCGCTGTGGACGGCTGGCTGAGAAAATAAAAACCGATAGAAACAACAATGCCCCCGGAGAACTCTCCGGGGGCATTGTTGTTGTGTGCGAGGGACAGCGAGCTTTTTACGGCTCACTGGGGGTTGGTCTTGTCAGCGCATCAGTGCTTGCTCTTGGCAAACAGGCTGGTGAACGCACCGGCTACAGTGAGGGCCATGCCGCTCAGAGCCATGGCCAGAGCGGTGAACCAGTTCACGCCGGTCTTGGGCAGGGCGGCCACGGTATCGGGGGTGGCATCCTGCACAGAAGGATTGGCGGGGTTCCCCGGGGTCACAGGCGTCTCGGCATCATCCGGAGTGGCGTCCTGCACGGGAGGCGTGGTGGGGCCTTCCGGGCTGACGGGGGTATCCGGAGTTTCAGGCGTTTCGGGTGTAGTGGTTTCGGTGCGGCTGTCGGTGGTGATCTCTACTTCGTCCTTGCTGGCGGTGTAGGTGTATTCGTAGTCTGCAGTGCCGTGACGGACGACAGTTTCTTCTTTGTGGGCGCTTTCGGCATCTACACTGGCATCCTGCGTGGAACGGTAGGTATAAGACAACGTTCCATCGCCCTGTTCGCCGGTGCGCTCGGTGGTCTGCTGCGCAGCTTCCTTCCAGGTCTCGTGGGTCGCAGTACCCAGGGCGGAGTAATTCACTCGCGAGCCGGAGACGGTGGTGGTATAGTTGTAGCGGCCGCTGACTCCGCTGCCGGTATCGGCTTTCTGTGCGGAATCGGTGATGGTCAGGTGGTTGTTGGTCAGCGTGGTGGCAGGCAGAATGCGGGACACGGTGATGGTCTTTTTGCCCTGTGCCACAAAGGTTCCGTCCTCCACCTGACGGAAACCGGTCAGTCCAAGGTCGTAGCCGCCGCAGTAGGCATCAGGATTGAAATACTTGTTCGATAAGCCGTACATCGCCTGATTCCAATTGTGGGCATTGGTGCAGGTGTTGCTGTCGTAGGACAGGTAACCGTAGGAAATCAGCTCGCTCTTGTTCAGATAGATGCGGTAAGAAGCGTTTCTTTCCGTCTGCTGATGCTCATGTTCGGTCGTGTAGAAGGTCACGATGGAAGCATCGGCATAACCCTCCGCCTGAAGCTTCTTCAGAAGGGCTTCGGCCTGCTCCTTCGTAAGCTCAGAAGTGCTGTCCTCCAGCTTGTACTGGTTGTAGGCCACCGTACCGGACACCTTGTAATAGGTGCTGGCAGTGGGGTGGTTGTTGCGGACATTCCAGTTCAGCTTGTCGCCGTCACTGAAGCTGGTGCGGGCATATTCATAGCGATCCATGGGGATGTCGTAACCGATCTTATCCTGCAGGTTGACCACGCTGGTGCCCTGGCTGTCAATGAGCTTATCCAGATCGTCGCTGTATTCCAGTTTCTTGTCCACCAGAACACAGTCGGTCTGGCTGACGTTGCCGTCAGCGTCCTTCAGCAGGTCGGCCTTGGTCGTTGCGTTCAGCTCCAGATGCTGGATGTAGTTGCCATCATAGGACAGATACTCTTTCTTTTTGGTGGCGAAGATACCCGTGTCAGGCTTGCCGTACAGGTTTTTGTTGCTGTACTCCGGGTGCGAAACGTCCATGTCGCCCGTATAGCTCTTGCCGGCGGCATCGGCCTCTGACTTTTCCTTTTCCAGCAGAGCCTTCAGCTCCTCGCGGGTCAAGCGGGTGAAGTCGGTGGTCTCGCCGACCTTATGGAGGATCTCAATGATCTCATCCTTCGAGGTCGAGATCGTTACCTGGTAGCCGCCCACATCCAGAATTTCGCCATCCTGCAGATCCTTTTGCATCTGCTGGATCTTTTCCAGCAGCTCTGCCTGATCGGCGTCGGTGGTGACCGTGCCTTCGGTGGTGAGAACGGTCTCGATCTTCAGCTGGCTGCCATAGCCCACCTGGTACTGCTTGCCGTCCCTGGTAAAGGAGGCAACGCCGTCTTTCACGGTGATGGCAGCGGCATCCACGCCATAGCGCTCGGCCAGCTCGGTCAGAGCCCTGCTTTCGCTCAGGCTGCCGGGTTCAACGGTGATGGTGTAGGTGGTCTTGACGCCGTTTTCATCGGTCACCGTTTTGGTGTAGCTGTTGCTGCCGACCCGGACTAGATCGTCATAGGTAACGTTATTCTTCTTGTCTACGATGGTGTAGGTCAGGCTGCCGCTTTCGTCCTTGCCGGAGGAAAGCGTCCACTGGTCGTCAGCCTGCTCTTCATTATGGATCTCGCCTAGATTCCAGGCCTCCCAGGTCACTCTGGTGAAGGACTTGCTGTTGATATTGGTCTTTCCGTCAACAGGCGCATAAGACGGCAGATTCGAATCCGGAACCTCAACGCTTTCGTAAGACAGCTTAATGGTCTTGCCGTCGGTGGTCTGGTATTCAATGATGCGGCCGGTATCATCATACTTGATGGAACCGGCAACGGCGTTTTTCGGAGCGGTCTTGAAGTCCACGCCAAGGCCATAGAGGGGGCTGTCCTTGGTGATGGTGGTATAAGCACCGTTGGCATCTGTGGTGGCATCGCCGGAAACAAAAATACCGCTTTCAATCAGGGTGCGCTTGTGATCTGTCTTTCCGTCCGCAGCCTCCACATCTTCTTCAGGCTTCACATGAATGCCGCCGGTAAAATAACCCGCTTTCATGACATCGTCGCCGAAACCGGTGATATGGTTCCGTGTATCGTCGTAGGCAAATTTGTAAGTAAAGGTATACTGTTTGCCGTCCGAGGCCGTATAGATATAGGTGCGCTTCAGCTTGTCTCTGTTTTCAAAGACATTATCCACACCTTCGGGGAGAGAAACATCCTCGTCTGTAATGTTCAGAGAAGAGGGGTCCACCGTGGTGCCGGTGCAGGCGTAGATCGCTTCTGCCAGAGCCTTCTGCAAAGCAGCTTTCTTGGCGCGAAGCTTGGCATCCTCCAGCGTGCCGTTATCCTTGGACAGCTGATTGTCGGCATCGGTCATAGTGACAGAAATCTGGACCTTTTTCAGCAGCTGCGAGGCATCATCGTAGCTGATCTCGCAGGCTTCGCCGTTGACCACCTTGCAGACCTTGCCATCCTTGACGGTGAAGGTGCCGTTGCCGGGATTGCTGTTCAGCAGTTTGGCCAGTTCATCGGCGGACATATCCTTGACCTGTGCGTCGGCGTACTCGCTCGTCTCGTGATAAACGATCTCATAGGTCTTGCTGCCGTCCTTCACGGTGATAACCTTATCGCCAGCAGCATTGGTGCTCTCGGTCTTGTCCTGTTTCTGGAGCAGTTCGTCCAGATCCACAGAGAAGGTGTTGTTGTCCTTGTCCGTAAAGGTCAGCGTTTTGTCCGTTTTGTTGGGCAGCGTCACGTCATCTTGCTTCACGTCGGCGGTTCCAGAGTGCTCGCTCTTTTTAACGTCCACCTTCAGGGTAGTGTCCACCGTGCGGGTGGCCTTGTTGCCGGTCACGGTGATGTACACAGTTTGTTCGCCGGCAGAAGTACGGATGCTTTTGGTCAGGGTGTAGCTGCCATCGTCGTTCTCGGTCTTGGCGTAATCCGCTTCCAGAAGTTTGGCAAGGTCTTCACCGGTCATCTCAAGGTCAGTGTCTTCCGTGTGCTTGGTCAGGGTGTAGGTCTGGCGGTCGCCGTCCTCTTTCATGCTGCCCACGGTATAGCCGTTGAGCGAGATGTCGCTGGCGGTGTCCCACTTCAGTTTTTCCTGATAATCCGCGCCCAACTCCTGCTTCAGGTCAACCTCTTTGCCATCGGTCACAAAAATCTCCTTGGTGTCTGCGGTAACTGTGCCGGTGGTTGTGTTAGTTGTAGTCTTATCAGCAGTGTGAGAAGTCTCGTAGCGGTTGGTCACAGAACCGTCCGGGTTGACAGTGCTGTCTACCAGCTTTTCAGAGTCCGGGCTGGTGGGTGTGATGGTAGTTTCCTGTTCGGTGTGCTCCTCCTTGGAGGCAGTACCGATGACCTTGCCCTCGGTGTCCTTGACCGGTTCGGAGATGTCCGCATCGGGAGCTTCGATGTCCTTGCCTTCCTCGGTGGTCTCGCCTGCTTCAGGAGTTTTAGCAGAATCCTCGGAATCCTTGCCTTCTCCGGCAGTCTCGCCAGAAGCGGCTTCGGTGCTCTTATCCATCTCCTTCTGGACGATATCACCGGAGGATTCCTCCGATTTGACGGTGCCGTCCTCATTATAGGTGAACTCGCGGTCGGTGTACTCGACATCGGTCGTGATTTTCTTGTCCTCAGTCTCCCGGTCCTCCAGAATGCCCTCGGCGTTTTCGTGCTCCTGGTTTTCTACGGGAGCAGTGTTTGCACTTTCAGAAGCCTGTTGTGCAGGAGTTTCTGCTTCGGAACGTTCTTTGTTCTCTACAGGGACTGCGTTTTCAGGGGTCTCAGCGTTGGCGGCCAGAGGGGTGGCTGCCACACAGGCGGTCAGGGCCAGAGCCATTGCGGCTTTTTTGAATTTCTTGTTCGTCATAAGATTCGCTCCTTTCGTTCTGCACACAAAAGATACCATAAAACGTATCTATTCGTAGATAAATGTCCGCATTGATCTACAGCTATCATATAACATATAAAATGAAAAAAGTCAATAAAACTGTCGATAAAAAGCAAATTTCAGCGGGATGCTAAAAATAAAAAAGGAGAAATATGCAGTTTGTATGAGAGTGACTCCAACTGAGTTACACAACAGATACGGTTTTGAGATGCTTCTGAAACGCTATTGAAACGCTATTGAAACGCTATTGAAACGCAGTGAAGATCCAGCCTGCGGGCCCGGGATAGTCACTGCCTGCCGGGCCGTTTCCGGGCAACAACAAAGCCCCCGGAAAACTCTCCGGGGGCCTTGCTGTTGTGTGCGAGGAACAACGGGTTTTCAGGCCCGTTGGGGGTTGGCTTTTAGTGCTTGCTCTTGGCAAACAGGCTGGTGAAGGCACCGGCTACGGTGAGGGCCATGCCGCTCAGAGCCATGGCCAGAGCCGCCATCCAGTTGACGCCGGTCTTGGGCAGGGCGGCCACGGTGCTGTCCGGGGTGGCATCCTGCACAGAAGGATTGGTGGGGTTCTCCGGGTTCGCGGGCGTCTCGGCTTCGTCCGGGGTGGCGTCCTGCACGGGAGTATCGGTGGAGCCTTCCGGGCTGACGGGGGTGTCCGGGCCCTCGGGATCGACCGGGGTGGGCTCCGGATCGGGGGTGGGCTCCGGATCCGGTTCCGGGGTGGGCTCCACGACTTCACGCAGGGCACCGTAGATGGTCACGGTGTAGTCGTCAGAGCTTTTGCCGGTGATGTTGTCGCCGGTCACCTTCACGTTGGAATCGGCATCGAAAGCATCCAGAATGTTCTGGTCGCGCCCGGCAGCGCCGTTGGCGTTGTTCTTGTGCTCGTAGCCCCACACGATGGTGTAGGTCTTGCCTTCGTACTCGTACTCGGTGCCGTACACCATATCGTAGGCGTTGGGGGTACCGTCGGCGCGGTTCTCGTAGTTGCCCCAGATCAGCTTGGTGTTGCCGTTTTCGTCGGTGGTCTTGGTGAAGTTCAGGCTGTGGCCGTTCACCACCATATCCCGCAGGACGAACACGCCGTCGCTGGGCTTGTACGGGGTGTTGAAGTTGTAACCGTCGGCCCGCAGGTCAGCCAGCAGCTTGCCGACGATCTCCGGGTCGTGGCTGCCATCCACATCCAGCATGTATTCCAGCGCGGCGGCGGGCACCCACACGGACAGGTACTGCTTGCCCTTTTCCTTATTCAGGTCGGAGACGTACTCGTACTTGGTGCCGTTGTAGGCAAAGGCACCAAAGTCGGCGTGGTCGGCGTCCTTGGTCAGCAGGAAGTTGGTCAGCTTGTTGCCCTGTGCGTTTTCCGGCCAGAGGGTCTCAGCCGGAAAAGGTCCATCGGTCACGCTGTAGTTATAGTTGTAGGTCAGGGTGCCGCCGGTGACGACGAGCTTCCGACCGGGGTAGGAGTACGCGCTCTTTACAATGGTGGGAGCTTCCACATGGGCGTTATTCTTGATAAGAATCTTGGAGAAGGGGCCGTCGATGCAGATGCCGCTGTGGTTATAATCGCCCTTTACAAGGACGGTGCCGTCATCCACAGTCAGGGTGCAAAACATGCCCAGATTGATGCCGTCATGCGAATTGTGCAGGTCCATGGACAGAACGCCGCCCTTGTCCACCAGAATATCGTGGTAGGCATAATGAGCAAGAAGGTTAAAGTTATTGTGAGAACCATCGGTCATGTTGTAGACGCTGCCATCCGTGATATGCAGCTTGGTTCCCTTGCTGTTGCAAAGCTGAATGGCCATATCCCGCGTGGTGGAATCGACCGTGCTGTTGCCCGAAATGAGTACATTCCGGTAGCCGGCAAAGATGCCGTAGTTCGCCTGCAGGTTGAGCTTGCTGCCATTTTTGACGATCAGGCTGCCGTTTTCACCCGAATCCTCACAGTAAATGGCATATTTACCATCGTTCTCGTTGGCGTTCAGTTCTGCCGAGACATTGGCAGTGGTATGATCAAACGTGACGGTCGTATCGCTGTTGTTGCCGGTCTCAATGCCGAGGCTCTTGCCCTCAATGGTAACGTCCGAATTCTTGAAGGTGATGTCACCGGCGGCTTCCAGCTTGGAGCCATCCTTAGCCGTACCGCTGCCTTCGTAGCGGATGCCGGCATCGCTGTTGGTGATGTTGAGGGTGCTGTTCTCGGTAGTCAGGCTGGTGCTGGCACCCTGATGGCCGTAAATGCCGGTCTGGGTGTTCTTGATGTTCAGCTTGCTCTTGGCCTTGACGATGATGTCGTTCCAGCTGGCAATGCCAATACCGCCGTTCTCGTGCGTTTTACCGTCTTCCCCTACATGCGAACCATCGATGGTCAGGGAAGAACCACCGTCCAGCGTGAGATCACCGTGCTGGGTGACGCCACGGCCGCTCTGGGTGGAGCCGGAAACATGGGTGTCCTGGATGGTGACGTCCGCGCCGTCCGTGATGGTGACGCTGGAATCCTTCTCGTCAGAGCCGCCTGCGATCACCATACCGGTGGTGGTGTCCTTGATGGTCAGGCTGCCGCCGGTGGTCTCTTCGGTGGTGTCGGAAGTCTCTTCCTTGTCGCCCTTGATGGTCAGGTGGGCGTCCTTTTCGGCGCCCGAGAAGTCGGAAGCCACTTCGCCGCCCACGCGGATGCCTTCCACGTTGATGTTGCTATCCGTGAGCTTCTTGCCTTTACTTTCGGCCTCTTTGGTGGCACTGTCGACGGCTGCAGAGCCGTCGATGACGTTGTCGCCCTTGAGGGTCAGGTCAACGTCCGAACCCTGCCGCACGTCCAGACCGGCGCTGTTCTTGTTGGTCTGGTTGATGGTGGTATCTTCCAGGGTCAGGTCCACCTTGGTGTCCTTATTTTCGTCGGTGTCGTCCAGATCCTTGCCAATGTCGATGCCGTTGCCGCCGGTGGTCAGGGTGGAATCCTTGACGGTCAGGTCAACGTTTGCGCCCTCGCCGACGGTCACGGTGGACTCGCCGGTCTTGCTGGTGTCAGCGTTCACGCCGTCGATCACGATATCCACGTCGCGGCTTTCGGAGCCGTCGGCGTTATCGGTCTTTTTGACGTCCTCTTGCACGGTGACGGTGTTCTCAGTGGGGGTATCCTTATCATCCTGCTTGATGATGATCTTGCCGTCGTCCTTTTTGTCCTCGTTGACGTAGGTGCGGTTCTCCTTTTTGTCCTCGCCCTGATAGCTGAACGCGCCGCGGTCGGCGTCCTGATCAATGGTGACGTCGCCTTTGGCCAGATCATAGCTCACGGCAGAAGCGCTGGCGCTGATGGTGCTCACGGCAATGGCAGTGGCCAGTGTGACAGCAACGACCTTTTTCTGTTTACGCAATCTCATGAGTAATACCTCCTCAAAAATGGGAACCTGATCTCCAGGCGGTTCCGACTCACACACAAAAAGATACCAGAAATTGGATCTATATGGGGATAAAACAGAGCAATAAACTCTGCTTATGATATACTATTTTCTGGCTGCACTGTCAATAAGATTACGAAAATACGCGGATAATTGGCAAAATGCAAAAAAATGCAGCAAGATTTTACGCAGAATGCAGAGAGAGGTACGCTATTGTTGCACTGCTGAAATGGTCTTGATACGCATTGGAATTTCTTGTTGTAGAACGCAGAAAAGCCGCTGCCCGGTGTGCCGGGCAGCGGCTTTGAAAAATGCAAAGAAGGTGCGGTGCAGTGTGGTCAGCGCAGCTGATCGTTCAGCCAGGCGGCAATGTCGGCAAACACTTCCTGCCGGTTGGTCTCCACCAACAGTTCGTGCCGGGCGCCGGGGTACAGCTTGCAGCGGATGTTCTGCACGCCTGCGGCCTTCAGGCTCTGGATGGCGCGCAGCACGCCCTTGCCCCGGTCGCCCACCGGGTCGGCGGTACCAGCCAGGAACAGCAGGGGCAGGTCCTTGGGCATCCGGGCCAGAAAAGCCGGGTCGTGCAGGCGCAGGATGCCGCTGAACATGCTGTAGTAGGCGTTGAGCGTAAAGGTAAAGGTGCAGCGCTCGTCGGCCAGGTACTTGTCCACCTCGGCGGCGTCACGGTTGAGCCAGTCGTGGGTGGTGCGGCCCTCCAGCCCCTTGTTGTAGCCCATGAAGGACAGGTTGGCCACCAGCTTGCTGCGGTACTGCCAGCCGTGCACGGCCGCCAGCGCCCGGCAGGTGCTGCGGGCAAACTGCACCAGCGCTTTGGGCTGGTGGCCGGTGCCCATGATGATGGCACCGCTCAGTTCCTGCCCGTATTCGCACAGGTATTGCCGGGCATAGAACGAGCCCATGCTGTGCCCCAGCAGAAAGTACGGCACACCGGGGTAACGCTCCTTGGTGCGCAGGGTCATGGCGTGCAGGTCGTCCAGCACGGCACGGTTGCCGTCCGGCTCGGCAAAGTAGCCGTAGTCGGCCTTGGTGCGGATGGACCCGCCGTGGCCCAGGTGGTCGTGGCCGACCACCACGATGCCCTGCCCGGCCAGATACTCCGCCAGCGGCTTATACCGGTCGATGAACTCCACCATGCCGTGGGACAGCTGCAGCACCGCCCGCACTTCGCCCTCCGGCTCACAGCAGAACGCGTGCAGGGTGCGCCCGGGCACGGTGGAAGGGACAGTAAAATCGGTCATGCGGCTCATGGACGCAGGCCTCCTTTTGATTCTGGTTTACAGCGCGCCGATCTTGCGGCGGCAGGCGGGGCAGATGCAGTACCCGGCAAACTGGATGGCGTTGGCGTCCACATCGCCGCAGAAGTCGCAGCTGCCGACGGGGCGGTGCTTCTTGAGCACGATGGCGTCGCCATCCACAAAGATCTCCAGCTTGGTGTCCCCGTCCAGATGCAGGGTGGTGCGCAGCTCCTTGGGCAGGACGATGCGGCCAAGCGAGTCGATGCCGCGGACGATCCCGGTGCTTTTCATAGGTATCATTCTCCTTCAACGTTTTCTCCATACAGGCAGGCAGCTGGCACAACAGGAAAATTGTGCCAGCACCGTTTGAAATTAGTATACAAAAAAATACAGCCTTCGTCAATGATTGCGGGCGATTTCGACAAAATGTCCCGCCTTGTGTCCCAAAAACCGCAGCTTCGCACAAAACACGTTCCTCCGTTGACAAATCGCAGCAGAACAGGTAAACTAAGACGTAGCTATCCGCATTTTTTGCATGAGTATAAAAGGAGCGTTTTTCTATGCCGAGCAACAAAGTCCGCACCCGTTTTGCCCCCTCGCCCACTGGCTATATGCATGTGGGCAACCTGCGCACTGCGCTGTATACCTATTTAATGGCAAAGCACGAGGGTGGCACCTTCATCCTGCGCATTGAGGACACCGACCAGGGCCGCTATGTGGAAGGTGCTGTGGACGTGATCTACAACACTCTGCGCGAGACCGGCCTGCTGTGGGACGAGGGCCCGGACGTTGGCGGCCCTGTGGGCCCCTATGTGCAGAGCGAGCGCATGGGCATGTTCAAGCAGTATGCCCAGCAGCTGGTGGCCGAGGGCAAGGCTTACTACTGCTTCTGCACCGAGGAGCGTCTGGAAGCCCTGCACGCCGAGCAGCGCGCCAACGGCGAGATGACCCACTACGACGGCTGCTGCCGCGACCTGCCCAAAGAGGAAGTGGAAAAGCGTCTGGCTGCCGGGGAGCCCTATGTCATCCGCCAGAAGATCCCCCGCGAGGGCGTGACCGGCTTTGACGATGTGGTCTACGGCCACATTGAGGTGAACAACAGCGAGATGGACGACCAGATCCTCATCAAGACCGACGGCATGCCCACCTACAACTTTGCCAACGTGGTGGATGACCACCTGATGGGCATCACCCACGTCATCCGCGGCAGTGAGTATCTGTCCTCCACCCCCAAGTACAACCTGCTGTATCAGGCCTTTGGCTGGGAGATCCCCACCTACATCCACTGCCCGCCGGTGATGAAGGATGCCCAGAACAAGCTGTCCAAGCGCAATGGCGATGCCAGCTATCAGGACCTGGTGGCCAAGGGCTACCTGACTGAGGCTGTGCTGAACTATATCTGCCTGCTGGGCTGGAGCCCCAGGGGCGAGTACGCCGAGCAGGAGATCTTCTCCCTGCCGGAGCTGGTCAAGATCTGGTCCCCGGACGGCATCTCCAAGTCCCCCGCCATCTTTGACCCCCTCAAGCTGCGGGCCATCAACGCGGAGTACATCCGCCGCCTGAGCCCCGAGGAGTTCCAGAAGAAGGCCGAGCCCTGGATCGACAGCGCCGTGCACAGCCCCATCAACAAGCAGCTGCTGTGCGCCAACCTGCAGCCCCGGTGCGAGGTGCTGGGCGAGATCCCGGAGCAGCTGGATTTCTTTGACGCCATGCCCGACTACGATGTGAGCCTGTACGCCAACAAGAAGCAGAAGACCACCCCGGAGACCGCCAAAGAGGCACTGGAAGCCCTGCTGCCCGTGCTGAGCGACGAGGCACTGGACTTTGCGGACCGCGACAGCGTGTTCAACGCCTGCAAGGCCAAGGCTGAGGAGCTGGGCAAGAAGAACGGCTGGCTGCTGTACCCGCTGGGCATCGCCCTGTCCGGCAAGCAGCGCACCCCCGGCGGCGGCACCGACCTTGCCTGCATGATGGGCCGCGAAAAGACCGTGGAGCGCGTCAAAGCGGCCATTGAGAAGCTGAACGGCTGATCTTTTCCATAAAAACACAAAGCCCTGCAGCGTTTTTGCACGCTGCAGGGCTTTTTTGCGTCTTTGGGCCGGTTTGGGGCGGTTCTGCGCCCTGCGGCAAAAACTGCCGCCGCTCCGCGCTACAGTATATGCACACAGTGCGGGGAACAGAACCAAAACGCCCCGCCGGAAAGCGGGGAATTCTGGATGACAGAGCGGACGAGTGTTTTGACGGTAAAAGCCCGGCGCAGCGGGGCTCCGGCGCTGGAAGCGCGGGCAGTATTGCGCCCGGCGGTGCGTCGGCTGGGAGCGGTGGCCCTGGGGTTTGCCGGGGGCTGGGCGGTGCTGTACGGAGCGCTGATGCCCTTTGGGCTGGGCCTTGTGCTGGGCCTTGCGGAGGACTGCTTTGCTCCCTGTGCGGCGGGGGCCGCGCTGGGGGTGCTGCTGCATGGCTTTGGGGCGCTGTCGCTGCGCAGCGTCTGTTTGTTGTGTGCGCTGGGGGCTGCGGTGGCTGTGCGGTGGGTCTGGCCGGGCAGATTCCTGCCCGCTGTGCTGGCGGGCTGCGGTACGTTGGCCGCCATGGGCCTGTGCTTTGCGCTGGGCACCGGCGGCGGGGCGGAGCTGGCGCTGTTCTGCACGGCAGATGCCTTGCTGGCAGGGCTGCTGGGGCTGGCACTGCGGCGCTTCCCGCCCGAAAAACCGGGCTTTGGCACCCTGCTCACCGGGGCCGCTGTGGCAGCGGCACTGGGAAACCTGCCGCTGGAGCGGTTCTTCCCCGGGGTGGCGGTGTGCGCGGCGGTGGAGCTGGTGCTGTGCAGCCGGGGACAGCCGGGGGCGGCACTGGCCTGCAGCGGGATGCTGGGCGCGGCCCTCTGCGCCGCGGACCCGGCCCTTGCCTGCGCGGCCGCCGGGCTTGCCTGCGGGGCGAGTGCAGCCTGCATTCTGGCCCCGGGCCGCCGGGTGGAAGCGGCTGCCGCCTATGCGGGCGGCTGCGTGACGGGGGTGCTCTGCGTCCAGCCGCCCGGGCAGGCCTTTGCAGTGCTGTTCAGCGCAGGGGCGGGCATCCTGTGCGTGCTGGCTCTGCCCAAAAGCTGGTTGGCTCCTGTGGCCGCACCGGCCGACCGTTCCCAGCCGGTGGAGCGCGCCCGCTACCCGGCGGCGGCCACCCGGCTGGAAGCCGTGGCTCAGAGCCTTTCGTCACTGGCCGAGACGGTGAACGACGTGTACAATGCCCTGCCGCACCGGTGCGAGAGCTACCGCTGGGTCATTGACAACACCCACGACAGCCTGTGCTTCAACTGCGGGCGGCGAGAACAGTGCTGGAAGCAGGAGTATGCGGCCACGCTGGAGGGCATGGAGGCCCTGCGCCCGCTGCTGGAAGAAAACGGCAGACTGGAACCGGCGCAATTGCCCGGGCAATTGTCCCGGTGCATCCACCCGGCGGCGCTGTGCGCGGCGGCAGCCCGCTCCTTTGCGCTCTACCGCAGCCGCAAGGAGAGCCGTCTCCACGCCGAGGCCATGCGCACCGTGTTCACCGAGCAGTACAGTGCCGTGGCCGAGGCGCTGGCCGTGCTGGGGGAGCAGCTGGGCCGTCCGGGCGAGCCGGAACCCTACCGCTCCGACCGGGTGGCGGCGTTTTTCACCTCACTGGGCAGCCCGCCGCTGGAATGCGCGGTCACGCTGGATGACCTGGGCCGCACCCATGCGGCGGTCACCCTGCCGCGCACCCGGTTCGGCCCGCAGGAGCTGGCGGCGCTGGCCCGCGAGGTGGGGCGCATCTGCCGCCGCACGCTGGAAACGCCGCAGGTGCTGTCCTGCAAGGGCATGACGACCCTGTTGTTCAGTGAAAGACCGGTGCTGCGGGCGGTGTTCGGCATGGCGGGCGCGGCGGCGCAGGGGGAGGTGTCTGGCGACGCGGTGCAGCAGTTCTGCAGCCCGACGGCGGCCCAGATGATCCTGTGCGACGGCATGGGCACCGGCCGTCCGGCGGCGGTGGACGGCAATCTGGCGGCAGAGCTGACGGCCCGACTGCTGAAGGCGGGCATCCCGGCAGAACTGGCGGCAAGGCTGGTGAACGTGGCGCTGGCTCTTAAGAGCGAGGAAGAGAGCGGCGCAACGCTGGATCTGATCAGTGTGGACCTGTACACCGGCACGGCACGGCTGTTCAAGGCCGGGGCAGCCCCGGGCTTTCTGGTGCACGGCGGCAGGGCGCGGGCTGTGGGGGACGTGAGCCTGCCGGTGGGCATTCTGGGCGGGGTGAACGGCCAGAGCCGGGTGGTGCATCTGTGTGCCGGGGATTATGCGGTGCTGGTGTCGGACGGGCTGCTGGTGGACGGCACCGCGTGGGTGGCAAAGCAGCTGGAGCTGTCCGCTGCGGCAGGCGAAGCACCGGCCCAGGTGGCAAAGACGCTGGTGGAAACGGCACGGGCGCGGGCCCTGCGCACCGGCCGCCCGGATGACATCACGGCGGCAGTGTTGCGGCTGGAAAACGGCGGCTGACCCGTTGCTTTTTGCGGGAAGGAGGGGTATACTATAGAGCTATAAAACCAGACGCAGGAGGACACGAAACTATGCTTTGCATCACGGTGGCACAGGACGGCAGCGGGGACTTTGCATCCATTTCCGAGGCGGTGCTGGCCGTCCCCTACGACTGCCCGGCCCAGATCCGCATCGGGGCGGGCATTTACCGGGAAAAACTGGTCTGCGAAAAAAAGGACATCGCCCTGCAGGGTGCCGGGGCGGACTGCACCCGGCTCGTGTGGGGGGACGGCGGCAAGCTGCCCCACCCGGATGGGCGGCCCACCCATACCTTTCGCAGCTACACGGCGTTTTTCAGCGGCGAGCGGCTGCGGGTGGAAGATCTGACCATTGAGAACGATGCCGGCCCCGGCGCAAAGGCGGGCCAGGCCGTGGCGGCCTATGTGGACAGCGCCCATGCGGTGTTCGAGAAGGTGCGGCTGCTGGGCAATCAGGATACGCTGTTCTGCGCCCCTCTGCCGGAGAAGGAGCGGGAGAAGGACGGCTTCCTCGGCCCGCGCGGCCTTGCTCCGCGCCGGGCAAGCGCCCAGTATTACCACGATTGTGAGATCGCGGGAGACATTGATTTCATCTTTGGCGGGGCGGATGCCCTGTTTGAGCAGTGCGTGCTGCGCACGGTGAACAACGGCCTGCCCCACAGCTGGGTCACGGCACCGTCCGGCAGCGCGGAGGGCCTGGGCTTTGTGTTCTGGGACTGCGACTTTGTGTCGGATAGCTGCCCGCAGGGCACCGTGTATCTGGGGCGGCCCTGGCGGCCCACCGGGAAAACGGCGGTGCTGGCCAGCCGTCTGGGGGCCCACATTGCCCCGGAGGGCTTTGCGGGCTGGAACGACCGCACCGACTCGGACCTTGCCCGGTTTGCCGAGGCCGGCAACACTGGCGCAGGGGCCTGCCCGCGCGGGCCGTGGGTGCAGGCACTGGACGAAACACAGGCCGGGGCGCTGCTGTGCGCTGCACGCAGGCGGTGCTGCCCGGAATGGCAATAAAAAAGGACGTACATATGAATAAACTTCCGAATGCCGTCAAATGGCTTATCGTGCTGGCGGTTCTGGGGGCCATGGGGGCCCTGATGTGGAAGGTGAACGACCGGGCCTCCCGCGTGGAGATGCCCGCACCGGACAACACCTTCGGCATTTACCGCAGTGCAAGCTCGACCTGAAAAAAGCAGCGCATCTTCTGAGCGAAGATGCGCTGCTTTTGTGTTGCTGTAAAATCAAAGGGCGGCGGCCTGTCCGCTGGCGGGCAGGTCGTTCATGATGAACCAGAAGATGGTGCCTTTGCCCAGCGTGCTCTGCACGCCGAAGCGGAAGCCGTGCTGCTGGAAGATGGCCTTGGTGATGGAAAGGCCCAGCCCGGTGCCCTGCTTGCCGGCGTCCGAACGGGAGCGGTAGTAGCGGTCGAAGATATAGGGCAGGTCGTCGGCGGCGATGCCGGGGCCGTGGTCCTCCACCTCCACGCGGACCCCTTCGGTGCAGCGGGAAGCCCGCAGGATAAAGATGCCGTCCGGCCCGATGTGGTGCATGGCGTTGCCCAGCAGGTTGTGCAGCGCGCGCTGCATCATGTCCGGGTCGGCGTAGACGGGCAGCTCCTCATCCGGCAGCTCCAGTTTGAGCTGCCAGCCGTTCTGGGCGCAGATGGCGTCGTAGCGTTCGCTCACTTCGTCGCACAGCTGGCCCATATCAAAGTTCACCCGCTCACAGCGGTCGGCACCGCTGGTCACCTTGCTCAGCTCCATCACGCTGGACACCAGCGCGGTCAGGCGGTCGGTCTCGTCCACAATGATGTTCATTTGTTCGTCGCGGTGGGCCTTGTCATCGCCGGTCAGGTCGCGCACCGTCTCGGCGTAGCCCTTGATGAGGGTCAGCGGGGTGCGCAGGTCGTGGGAGACGTTGGCCAGCAGGTCCCGCTGCATCTGGGCCGCCCGCTGCACTTCCTCTGCCATGTGGTTGAAGTCCTGTGCAAGGTCGCCCAGCTCGTCGCTGCGGCGGCTCTCCACCTGCACGGCGTAGTTGCCCTTGGCCATCTGGCGGGCGGCGCGGGACAGCTGCCGCAGGGGCTTTGTGAACCACTCACTGAACAGCCACGCCGCCGACATGGCAAAGACAAAGATCAGTGCCGCCGCCAGCGGCAGCAGGGTGCTCAGCACATTGCTGGCCTCGGCCACATGCACCAGACTGGTGGTCACCAGCACGGTGTAGGCTCCATCGGCGGTGGTGCGGCCCACCAGAAGCTGGGCCGAGCCGGACAGGCGGGGCGGGTTGAGCGTCTGTTTGAAGCCGCCCGGCGAGGTGCGGCACTTCTTGCGCATGGCAATGGCGGTGTTCACCACCTCATTGCTGGATGCGTCCGAAAGATACGTCTCATGTAAGTTGCAGTAAGACTGATTCTCGATCTTGTAGATCTGCCGCAGGGTGGAGTCGGAAATGTCCACACAGAAGCTGCTCAGCGCCCCTTTGGAATACAGGTCTATGGCCAGCTTGTCAAAAAAGCCGGTGTTGACATACAGCCGTCCGAAGGACCAGGAAGAAAGAGTGGTGCCCTCGGCCAGGGCGTCGTCCAGCTGGGACACCACGTTTTCGGCCTGGGTGGTCAGCTGCCGCTCGATGTGGCGGGTATACAGCGGTTCCAGCAGCTGGGTGGACAGGATCCAGAACAGCACCAGCAGAAACAGGCAGATGAAGCACAAAAAGAACATCAGCTGCCCGCGGATGCCAAGCCCACGCCGGGCATTGTTTGTTCGCCGCATGAACTGCACAGCCTCCGTTTACCGCACTGCGTCGGGGTCGAACTTGTAGCCGATGCCCCACACGGTGGCAATGTAGCTGCGGCATTTGCCCAGGTGGCCGCGCAGCATCTTGACGTGGGTGTCCACGGTGCGGTCCTCGCCGAAGTAGTCGTAGTTCCATACCTTCTGCAGGATCTTTTCGCGGCTGAGGGCGATGCCCTTGTTGGAGGCCAGGAACACCAGCAGGTCGAACTCCTTGGGGGTCAGGGCCACATCCTCCCCGGCCACCCGCACGGTGTGGCTGGCGGTGTCGATGGTCAGGTCCCCAAAGGTCATGGTGGCGGAAGAAGTTTCCGCCCGGGGCATGGTGCGGTTGAGCACGGCACGCACGCGGGCCACCAGCTCCCGGGGGGAGAAGGGCTTGACCACATAGTCGTCGGCACCGCCCTCCAGACCGGCCAGCTTGTCGTATTCCTCGCCGCGGGCAGTGAGAATGATCACGGGGGTGTTGATGTGGCGGGTGCGCATCTCACGCAGGCAGGTCATACCGTCCATAAAGGGCATCATCAGGTCCAGGATCACCAGGTCGAACCCGCCGCCGGACAGCAGCGACAGGGCGGCAGAGCCGTCACCGGCTTCCTCGCACGCATAGCCCGCATATTGTAAATTCTCGCGGATGAGCTCCCGGATGCGGGGCTCGTCGTCAACGATCAGGATCTTTGCCATAAAACAGGTCCCTCCTATCAGCTTGAATCACATCTATCTTAATCGAAGAATTGGAAAATCCTGTGAAACTTGCGTGAAGCATTTGAAAACCCCTTCACGCACCCCAGTATACCACATAAAATGTGTGCTGCACAGGGTCGTTTGCGCAAAAGTGCTTGACGCTGCGTGTTTTGTATAGGATAATAAACTTGTTGAGAAAGGTGCAAAGGCACGCCATGCGGAGAAAAACAGCGGCCGTTTGCAGAGCAACAGATGAGGTATTGTGTGTGAGTATCCCGAAAATCATTCATTACTGCTGGTTCGGCGGCGGGCCGATCGGCGAAGCGGACCGCAAGTGCATGGAAAGCTGGAAGAAATACTGCCCGGACTACAAGATTATCGAGTGGAACGAGCAGAATTTTGAGATCAGCGCAAACCGCTACGCACAGCAGGCCTACGAGGCAAAGAAATACGCCTTTGTATCGGACTATGCGCGGCTGGCGGTGGTGTACGAGTACGGCGGCATCTATCTGGATACAGACGTGGAGCTGGTGCGCCCGCTGGATGAGCTGCTGGAACTGCCCGGGTTTATGGGGTTTCAGAACAACAACGAAGTAGCCACCGGGCTGGGGTTCGGGGCGTGCAAGGGCAACCCGGTGGTGCAGGCGCTGCTGCGGGATTACGATGCACTGGATTTTATAAAGGCAGACGGCAGCGTGGATCTGACGCCCTGCCCGGAGCGGAACACAAGGGTGTTGCAGACGCTGGGCGTGCGCAAGGACGGAACAAGGCAGAGCATCGCGGAAATGGAGATCTTTCCGGCAGAGTATTTCTGCCCGATGGATTTTGCCACCCGGAAGCTCCGGGTGACGCCCAAGACCTACTCCATCCACCGCTATGCCGAAAGCTGGAAGCCGAAGCCCAGCGCGGTCAGCCGCATTTTGCAGCGGCTGCTGAAGAAGCACTATTATACATGGTACTGCCCTCTGCGTGGCCGGATCGAGGGACGGCTGAGAAAGAGAACCTGAAAACCGGAGCTGCTGCACGATGCTGTGTGGCAGTTCTTTTTTGTCCCGCTTGCCCTTTGTGCGCGGGAATGTTATACTAACGCAGGATGGGAGTTCCATCATTTTCAGACAGACAAAGGAAATTTTTGCATGCGAATCGGACTGGTTGAATTTTTGCTGATCCTTGCCATTGCGTCCCTCACGGTGGGGCCGCAGGTGGCCTTGTTCGTGGACCGCTGGATGCGGCGGGCCAACCGCGTCAACGCCCGGGCGGCACGCCGCCGGGCCGAATATGCGGCCCAGATGGCGGCCGAGCGGGATGCGCTGCTCAAGCGGTTCCGTACCGCCAGCACCGTGTTCGGGGTGGGCATCCTGCTGGCACTGGTGTATGCGCTGGTGTTCCGGCCCATCGACACCCCGCCGCAGGCCTACACCGCGCCGGAGGTGCGCCAGAGCACCGGTGCCGTGCAGACAGCCCTTTCTGCCGACAGCCGGGATGTGCTGGCACTGAGAGACTATCAGGGCGTGGACTGCATCCGTGAGCAGGACGGCTTTGTGTATGCGGCTGCGTACAATGGCGCGACCCTGAAAAAGCGGAAGAGTGACCTTGTGCGCACCGATGGCGGCAGCTTTTCGGCCATCCTGAGCGTGGACGGAGAGCTGACCGGCTTTGCTTTTGATGCAGACGGGGACCTGTGGCTGACCGTCCTCACCCCCGGCGGCGGGGCCCTGTGCCGTGCAAGACACGACAGCTGGGGCGCGGCCGTGGAACAGGTGGTCACCCAGATCGACGGGGCCCCGCTGGGGGCCGTCTCTGCGGTGGAGGCCGGCCCGGACGGCAAGGTGTACTTTGCCGTGGCGGGCGGGGAAGCCGTGGACAATGGGCTGGAAGCGGCCCTGCGCACCGAGCTGCTGGCCCACACCGGCACCGGCTGGGTGTATGTGTACGACCCGGCGGACCGGTCGGTGCAGCGGGTGGTCGGCGGCGTGGCCGGGGCATCCGGTCTGGCCCTGAGCCCGGACGGCAGGACCCTGTATGTTTCGGATCTGGGCAATCGCTGTGTATGGAGCATGGACGCTGACGCCCGGGAACTGACGGCCGGCGGCAAAAACTGCCAAAGTGCCTTTTCCGGCCTGCCGGGCTACCCCGGTGCACTGGCCATGGAAGCCGACGGCACCCTGTACATCAGCTACCGCTGGGCCCGCAGCGGCTGGCTGGAAAAGAACGCCGACAGCACCCTGCTGCGGGGCATCGCCCTGCGGGCGGGTCAGAATCTGCAGGAAAAGCTGTTCGGCCTGCCGTCCGACGCTCCCTGCGCGGAGGCGGTGAGCACCGCCGACGGCAGCTGGAAGCGGGCGTTTACCGGCGGCAGCAGCTGCACGGCGGTGTGCCCGGTGGGCAGCAAAGTGTATTTTGGCGCGGCGGACAGCGCACAGGTGCTGTCGGCACGCATTTAAAGACCGAGGTGTTTTGATATGACAGAAGCATTTCAGAAACAGATCGAACAGGAGGCCCGGCAGGCCGTGACCGAACTGCTGGCCGAAGCAAAGCTGAAAAAAGGCGATGTGTTCGTGGTAGGCTGCTCGTCCAGCGAGATCGTGGGCGGGCACATCGGCAAGGATTCCAGCCTGGAAGCGGCCCGCGCCGTGTATGCAGGCATTGCCCCAGTGCTGGCCGAAAACGGCATCTGGCTGGCAGCGCAGTGCTGTGAGCATCTGAACCGGGCCATTATCATCGAGCGGGAAGCTGCGGAAAAATACGGCTGGGAGGAAGTGTGCGTGGTGCCCCGGCCCCATGCCGGCGGCAGCTGGGCCACCACCTGCTGGAAGAACTTCCAGGACCCGGTGGCCGTGGAGGAGATCCGCGCCCACGCGGGCATCGACATCGGCGGCACCCTCATCGGCATGCACCTGAAGCGGGTGGCCGTGCCGGTGCGGCTGAGCCTTTCCAAGATCGGCGAAGCAAATATCCTGTGCGCCCGCACCCGCCCGAAGCTCATTGGCGGCGAGCGCGCCAAGTATACCGAGGAGGATTGAGATACCATGGCAGAAAAGACGTTGGAGCAAATGCGGGAAGCTGTGGAGGAGATCCGCGCAAAGATGGCTGCCGCTGCCCGGGAAGCAGGCCGGGACCCGGCGCAGGTGCAGCTGTGCGCCGCCTGCAAGACCCGCACCGCTGAGACGGTGGCCGCCAGTGCCGCACTGCCCATTGACGTGTTTGGCGAGAACCATGTGCAGGAGCTGTGCGCAAACTTTGACGCCGGGGCCTACTGTGGCAAGCCCAGCCATTTTATCGGCCACCTGCAGACCAACAAGATCAAAAAGGTGCTGGGCCGCGCCAGCCTCATCCAGAGCGTGGACAGCGAACACCTGCTGGCCGCCATTGAAAAGGAAGCCGCGAAGGCCGGCATCGTGCAGAATGTGCTGCTGGAGGTGAACATCGGCGGCGAGGAGAGCAAGACCGGTGTGGCACCGGAAGCCCTCTGGCCCCTGCTGGATGCGGCTGCCGCACAGGAACACATCCGGGTGAAGGGCCTGATGGCCATCCCGCCCGTGAACGACGATGACGCCCAGAACCGCCGGTATCTGGCCCAGGTGTACAAGCTGTTCGTGCAGGCCGGGGAGCGCGGCTATCAGAACGTGGCCATGGAGACCCTTTCCATGGGCATGAGCGGCGACTTTGAAAATGCCATCCGCGAGGGTGCCACGCTGGTGCGCATCGGCACCGCCATTTACGGCGAGCGGGATTACAGCAAGAAAGGATAAGGAAACTTTCCCCCTCAGGGAAGCCTATTATGGGAGGTATCATGCCAAAACAGAAGATCAATGACCCCGGGGCACATCACGCCAGCAGCGGCGCGCTGATCCGGCGCTTCCTGCCCTATCTGGTCAAGTACAAAAAGACCCTGTTCCTGGACCTGTTCTGTGCCGCACTGACTACTCTGTGCGACATCGTGCTGCCCAAGATCATGAGCACCATCACCAACTCCGCCATGGGGGTGGGCATCACCCTGACGGCGGGCATCGTGCTGCGGCTGGCGGCGCTGTACTTCGTGCTGCGCATCATCGACGGCGCGGCCAGCTACTATATGTCCAGCATCGGCCACATCATGGGCGTGCACATCGAGACGGATATGCGCCGTGACGCCTTTGACCACCTGCTGCGTCTGGACCACACTTACTACAACAACACCAAGGTGGGCACCATCATGGGCCGCATCACCAACGACCTGTTCGATGTGACCGAGTTCGCCCACCACTGCCCGGAGGAATTTTTCATCGCAGCCATCAAGATCGTGGTGTCCTTCGTCATCCTGTGTCAGGCCAGCATCCCGCTGACGCTGGCGGTGTTTGCCTGTGTGCCCCTGATGGGGGTGGTGTCGGTGTACCTGAACGGCCGGCTGCGGGCGCGGTTCCGCCAGCAGCGGGTGCAGATCGGTGAACTGAACTCCACCATCGAGGACAGCCTGCTGGGGCAGGGCGTGGTCAAGGCGTTTGCCGCCGAGGATGAAGAGCGGGAAAAATTTGCCAAGGGCAACAAGGATTTTGAGCAGATCAAGACCCTTGGTTACTACGCCATGGGTGCCTTCAACACCTCCACCCGCCTGTTCGACGGCCTGATGTATCTGGTGGTCATTCTGGCAGGCGGCCTGTCGCTGGTGTACGGCAGGATCACCGCCGGTGATCTGGTGGCCTACATGCTGTACGTCACCACCCTCATCGCTACCATCCGGCGCATCGTGGAATTTGCCGAGCAGTTCCAGCGCGGTATGACCGGCATCGAGCGCTTTGCCGAGATCATGGACACCCCGGTGGCCATTCAGGACGCCCCGGACGCGGTGCCCCTGCAGCCCGGCCCCGGCGCGATCCGGTTCGAGAACGTCAGCTTTGAGTACCCGGATGACCACAACAAGGTGCTGCACAACATCAGTCTGGCCATCCACGCCGGAGAGCGTCTGGCGCTGGTGGGCGCTTCCGGCGGCGGCAAGACCACCCTGTGCAACCTGATCCCACGCTTCTACGAGGTGACGGACGGCCGCATCCTCATCGACGGGCAGGATATCCGCCATGTCACCCTGAAGAGCCTGCGGCAGGACATCGGCATCGTGCAGCAGGACGTGTACCTGTTCAGCGGCACGGTGGCCCAGAACATTGCCTACGGCAAGCCCGGTGCCACCCGCGAGGAGATCGTGGAGGCGGCCCGTCTGGCCGGTGCCGAGCGGTTCATTCTGGCCCTGAAGGACGGCTTTGACACCTACGTCGGAGAGCGCGGCGTCAAGCTGTCCGGCGGCCAGAAGCAGCGCATCGCCATTGCCCGTGTGTTCCTGAAAAACCCGTCCATCCTCATTCTGGACGAGGCCACCAGCGCACTGGACAACGAGAGCGAGATCCTGGTGGGCCAAAGCCTGGAAAAACTGGCCCACGGCCGCACCACCCTGACCATTGCCCACCGCCTGACCACCATCAAGGATTACGACCGCATCCTGGTGCTGGGCGAAGAGGGCATTGTGGAATCCGGTACCCACGAACAGCTGCTGGCAAAGCAGGGCGTGTACTACCGCCTGTGGAACCAGCTGCCGGGAGAAGATACGCTGTAAAGGATAAGAAAAGAGGCGCTGCCATCCGGCAGCGCCTCTTTTGCGATCAGGGATGTTTTATTCGCCCACGATCAGACGCACGGAACCGTAGATGCCGGCGTCGTTGCCCAGTGTGGCCGCCACGATGGGGGTCTCCCGGCAGGACTTGAAGGCGTAGGTTTTGAAGTGCTCGCGCAGCGGGTCGAACAGCACCTCGCCTGCGCGGGCCACACCGCCGCCGATCATGAACATCTCCGGGTCGGTGGTGGCGGCGATGCTGGCCAGTGCCATGCCCAGCGTGTCGGTCATCTCGTCCACCTCGCGGGCAGCGAGGGCGTCGCCGCTGCGGGCAGCGTCGAATACGTCCTTGGCGGCAAAGTCGATGCCGCGCAGGGTGCAGGGGATGTCCGGGTTCTCGTCCAGCAGCTTCTTCATGCAGCGAACCACGCCGGTGGCGCTGGAGTACTGTTCCAGGCAGCCGTGCTTGCCGCAGCCACAGGTGGCGGTCTCGTGGCGGTTCACCGTAATGTGGCCGATCTCGCCGCCGGCCCCGTGGGAGCCGTCGATGACCTTGCCGTTCACGATGACGCCGCCGCCTACGCCGGTGCCCAGGGTGACCATGACAGCACTGCGGCAGCCCTTGGCGGCACCCATCCAGATCTCGCCCAGGGCAGCCACGTTGGCATCATTGCCCACCAGCACCTTCAGGCCGTCCAGCAGGCCGGAGAGCTGGGCCGACACATTGCGCTGGCCCCAGCCACCCAGGTTGGCACAGACGATGGGCACCACGCTGCTGTCCAGCACCGGGCCGGGCACGCCGATGCCCACGCCCTCCACCTGCTCGGCGGGAATGGCCTTTTCCTGCATTTTGCCCATGATGGCCGCAGCCAGATTTTCCAGGATGTGTTCACCGGCATTGGAGGTGTCGGTGGGCACCTCCCACTTTTCCAGCAGAGCCCCGGCGGTGGTGAACAGGCCGATCTTGGCGGTGGTGCCGCCCAGGTCGATGCCAAATGCGTATTCCTTCATAATCTCATTTACCCCTTTGCTGCAGCCCGGAGGCTGCCGTATTTTGTTGACTTCCAGTATAACACAGCGCTCTGCAAAAAAGCAGAGCCGCAGCAGCTTTTCATGCAATCAGACGGAAATGCTGCACAGAATTTGGACAGTTTTACAACAGCTCAACGCACCGTGTTGGTCAGGCTGCCAATACCGTCGATCTCGCAGCGCACCGTGTCGCCCGGCTGCAGGAACTGCGGCGGATCCATGCCCATGCCCACACCGGCGGGGGTGCCGGTGGCGATGATGGTTCCGGCCTTCAGGGTCATGCCCTGCGAAAGCTCGTGGATGACATGGTCGATGTCAAAAATCTGCAGACGGGTGTTGGAGTCCTGCCGCTTTTCGCCGTTGACAAAACTGCGGATGCCCAGCTGCGGCGGGTAGGCTTCAAACTCATCTGCCGTCACGATGCAGGGGCCGATGGGGGTAAAGCCGTCCAGACTTTTGCCAAAGTACCACTGCTTGTGGGCCGTCTGCACATCGCGGGCGGAAACGTCGTTCAGGATGGTGTAGCCGAACACATAGTCCCTGGTCTGCCCGGCGGGCACGTCTTTGGCATCCCGGCCCAGCACCACGGCCAGCTCACACTCGTAGTCCAGCTTCTTTACAAGGTCGGTGTGGGCCTCAATGAAGCCGCCGTCCGGCACGGCACGGGTGACCCGCTTGGAAAAGTAGATGGCGTCCTGATGCTGGGTGGCAAAGGCGTCGGCGGAATACTTTTCCGCTTCGTCCGAGTGAGCCATGTAGTTGATGCCCAGGCAGACAACGTCCTGTGCCGGGCAGGGAATGGGGCTCTGCAGCTGCACGGCATCCAGCGGGACCGACGGGATGGCCGACAGGGCCAGCGCCAGCCCGGCCCGCACGGCGGGGGTCAATTGCGGGATGGCCTCGGTCAGGGTGTCGCAGGGCAGGCCCAGCCAGCGCAGCGGGGTGACGGCGGTGCCGTCGGCAGAGAGGACGGCGGGCTCCTCCACACCATCCGGGCCAAGGCAGGTGACAAAACGCATGGAACAGGCCTCCTTTCAGTGCCGGTAGGCGATGGCGTTCCGGATGCGGTCGGCCTCGGCCTGCCCGGCCAGCTGGCGCACCAGCTCCAGTGCAAACGGGATGGCACCACCCAGACCGTAGCTGGTGGTGATGTTGCCATCCACGACCACTTCGGCGTCCAGCACATGGGCACCGGCCAGCTTGTCCTGAAATCCGGCGTGGGCCGTGGCATTTTTGCCTTCCAGCAGGCCCAGAGAGGCCAGCACGCTGGGTGCGGCGCAGATGGCGGCCACCTTTTTGCCGGATTTTGCAAAGGCGGTGCAGGTGTCGGTTACGGTCTTGTTGGCGGCCAGATTCGGCGTGCCGGGGATGCCGCCGGGCAGCACCACCAGATCCACGTCGGAATAGTCCACTTCTTCGGCCAGTGCGTCGGCGGTGATGCGGATCTTGTGGCTGCTCAGGATCTCGCGGCTGCCGGATGCGCTGGCCACGGTCACCTCCACTTTAGCGCGGCGGAGCAGGTCCACCACCAGCAGGGCCTCGCACTCTTCGGTGCCCTCGGCAAAAAACACAACAGCTTTGCTCATTGGGATAAAACCTCCTTGAAAATAAGAATGCCGCGCACCGCAAAGCGGCACGCGGTGAAAAAATCAGTGCGTATTCTTGTCGGCTTCCAGCAATTCGCGCAGGACGCTGCCGTCTGCGCTCAGTACCCGGCTGACCCGGCTGATGATGGCACTGGACGCGCCGGTCTTGTCCATGATCTCGGTATAGATGCGCTTGTCTGCCAGCATCTCCGCAATGTTGAAGCGCTGTTCCATTGCGCTCAGCTCGGAATAGCTGCAGACGTCCTGCAGAAAACGGTAGCACTGTTCCGGGGTCTTGAGCTGCAGGAAAGCCTCGTACAGACCGGATTGCCCGGTCGGATGATCTTTTGCCATGCGCGTTCTCCTTTTTCTGTCCGGCGGCGGGTGCCGCTACTTCATTGCACTACACCAGTGTAGTACAAACCGGGAGAAATTTCAATGCCTTTTTGCGGCAAACCGGGCACAGCCTTACAGGGTGTGCTCAAACACCAGCTCATTGCGGGGCACGGTGCCGGTTTCCTGCTCGGCGGGCTTCAGGCTGCGGTAGCGCAGCGCCTTGAAGAACTGCTGCACGGGCAGGGCCTTGGCATGCACGGTGCACCACATGCGGCCCTTGCCCTCGCCCCGGGCCAGACGCTCGCAGGAAAGCACGATGTCGCGGCCGATGGCCTTGCCGCGGTACTCCGGCCTGAGGTACAGGTGCATCAGATGCAGGGCGGTGTTCTCCATCTTCCAGGCAAAGTAGCCGATGTTCTTGCCGCCCAGCACGACGAGAAAATAGTTCACGTCGTTGTCGATGTCGGCCTCGATGGCTTCGGCGCTCTGCAGCTCCTCCACCAGAGTGTCCAGCTGCTTGCCGGGGTAATAGCGTTTGTAGACCTCGTGCCAGATCTCGCTGGCAAGGTCGGCGGTGGTGTGGATGTATTTGGCCTTGGCGACCAGTTTGTAATCGGGTTTCATAGTGCTCCTACTTTTGTCGGGGATCACACCTTGAGGATGTAATCCGATTTGCGGGGCGCGGCGGGCTGAGGGTCCCCGGCGGGGTAGCCCAGGATGCAGTGGCCGACGCCGATCCACTCGCCCTCGATGCCCCACTTCTTCAGCAGGGTCTTGCCCTCTTCGCTCTCAAACTCTTCTTTGGCGCGGTTGATCCAGCAGCTGCCCAGCCCCAGCGAGGCGGCGGCCAGCATCAGGTTGCCCATGACAAGGCTGCCGTCCTGCACAGCGCACTTGGCGTTGGCATCGGCCAGCACCACCAGAATGGTGGGCGCACCGTACATGGGGTCGCAGTCCTTGCCCATGATGGCGGCGTTCATGCGGGAGAGCTTTTCCCGCGCGGCGGCGTCCTGCACCACCACGATCTTGGCGCTCTGCTTGCCCATGGCGCTGGCAGCATAGGTGCCGGCACCCAGAACGGCTTCCAGTTCTTCGTTGGTGATCTGCTCCGGTTTGTAGGCGCGGCAGCTGCGGCGGCTCCGGATGGTCTGAATGGTCTCATTGGTCATGGCAATTTCCCTCCTGTGATCGGATAAGTTTATTGTACCACATTCCACGGCAGAGTGCAAAGTGGCCGGAACTCTCGGAAAAAGATGCAAAATGCACAAGAAATTGAAAAAAGATTATGGAAAAGCATCCTTGTTGCCGCGCGGCCGATACGTTATAATAGGGCTACCAGGAAGGAAAGGAGTCGTGCTCTATGGCGAAGGCATCGCAGGTCGTTATACTGGAAAATGAATTTTACATCATCAAAGCCCCGAACGGGAAGGTGCTGGAAGTAAAGGACTTCAATACGGAGAACGGCGCCGCCATCCAGCTGTGGAGCTACGCGGGCCATCCGTGGCAGCAGTGGCAGTTCGTGGACGCAGGCGGCGGGCGCTGGCGCATCCAGAACCGCTTTACCGGCAAGGTGATCGACCTGGCCCTGGGCGGCGTGGTGGAAGGCACCTGGCTGCACCAGTGGAGCCGCACCAACGGCTGGAGCCAGTGCTGGACGCTGGAACCCACCCGCAGCGGTCACATCCGCATCCGGAATGTGCTGGCGGACAAATACATTGACCTGGTGGGCATGAACACCGCAAACGGTGCGCATGCCCAGATCTGGACCTATGTGGCCGGCGGCAACCAGGAATGGGATCTGGTGCGCATCGACCCGGACGCTGCCCAGACCGCAAAGCGTGCGGAGGAAAAGCCGGACCCCCAGCCCACGCCCAGCCAGCGCAAGCATCAGAATGATCTGGTGCGCAAGCTGAACAATGCCGGACAGGGCCGCGCCAGCCGGAAGGACTGACGGCTCCCCGACACCGAAAAAGCATACGAAGTGACCCGGCAGAGCCTGCGGGCTCTGCCGGGTCCTCTTTCTGGCCGAAAATAACGCAGAAAAAGGAGAATACACCCATGAACTTAGGTGCTTTTATGGATCCGGAGTACCCCATCTTCAGCACGACGCTGTGCTATCTGGAGCGGGATGACGCCTACCTGATGCTGCACCGCATCAAAAAACAGGACGACTACAACCACGACAAGTGGGTGGGCGTAGGCGGCAAATTTGAGCGCTTTGAAAGCCCGGAGGACTGCCTTGTGCGGGAGGTGCGGGAGGAAACGGGCCTTACCCTGACGCGCTGGCGCTGCCGGGGCCTGCTGACCTTTGTGTGGGGCAACATGACCGAGTTCATCCACCTGTACACCGCTGACGGCTGGCAGGGCGAGATGGTGCAGGGCGACGCCTGCAAAGAGGGTGTGCTGGAGTGGGTGCCCAAGGAAAAGGTGACGGAACTGCCCATCTGGGAGGGCGACAAAATTTTCTTCCGCCTGCTCAACGGGGATCGGCCGTATTTTTCGCTCAAGCTGGTGTACGACGGCGATACCCTGAAACAGGCGGTACTGGACGGGAAACAGATCGTCGGAAAGACCTGACTTCAAAGCTGGCATAAAACCCAAAAGCCGGAAGCGCTCTGAAACGCCTCCGGCTTTTCCTATCATAATGCTTTAGTTCAGCTTCAGGTCGCCGTCCTTGATCCAGCCCAGCTTGCGCTCTGCCTCACAGAAGAGGACGCTGAGCACGGCGGGCAGGACGAAGCACAGCAGGATCATGGCCGCCCAGTCCATGGGGGTGATGGCAGCTTTGGTGCCGGCGGCAATGTCGCTGACCCAGCCGGTGTACACGCCGATCTGGCCCACCAGACCGCAGGTGCCCATGCCGGAGGAAACAGCGGCACCGTTCATCTCAAAGTGGAACAGGCAGGTGGCCAGCGGGCCGGTGATGGCACTGGCCAGCGTGGGGGCGATCCAGATGCGGGGGTTCTTGATGATGTTGCCCATCTGCAGCATGCTGGTGCCCAGGCCCTGACTCACCAGACCGCCTACACCGTTCTCGCGGTAGCTCATCACGGCAAAGCCCACCATCTGGGCGCAGCAACCCGCCACGGCGGCACCGCCGGCCAGACCGGTCAGGCCCAGTGCGGCGCAGATGGCTGCCGAGGAGATGGGCAGGGTGAGGGCTACGCCCACGATCACCGACACCAGAATGCCCATGACCAGCGGGGCCTGCTCGGTGGCCCACATGATCAGGGTGCCCACCTGGCTTGCGGCTGCGCCGATGGGGGCGGCGATGAGCATGGACAGACCGACGCCCACAAAGATGGTCACCAGCGGGGTGACCAGGATATCCACCTTGGTCTCCTTGCTCACGGCCTTGCCCAGTTCAGCGGCCACGATGGCAATAAGCAGCACGGCCAGCGGGCCGCCGGCCCCGCCCAGGGCGTTGGCCGAGTAGCCCACCGTGATCAGACTGAACAGCACCAGCGGCGGGCAGTGGAGTGCCCAGCCGATGGCGCAGGCCATGGCCGGGCCGCTCATGGCCGTAGCGTAGCCGCCCAGATCCACCAGCATCTCCAGCCCGGTCTGTTGGCCCAGCGTCTTGATGATGGTGCCGATGAGCAGACTGGCGAACAGGCCCTGTGCCATGGCGCCCAGTGCTTCAATGAGGTAGCGCTGCGGAGAAATGACGATGTCCTTGCGCTTTAAAAAATCTTTCACATTTTCCATAAATAACCAACCTTTCCGGTCTGCGGCGCGATACGCCGCAGAGAAACTGCATGTCAAGTATAATACCATACACCTGTCAAGACAGCAAGAAAAAACGGGATTTCCGGCGGCAAAAACAGGAAATTTCGGCTTTGTGCAATGTTTTGCCCCAGCGAAACGTATCCCTTTTGGAGTATTTTTCGGGTGTGCGGACACAGGCCTGCCCGTGCGCGGCGGCCACGGCGGCAAAGTCCAGCCGATTGACGGCGGGACGGCATCGGGTGTATACTGAACCTGTGTGAAAATGCATGAATGGCCGTCCGCTTTTGCGGCGGCAGACGATAACCAAAACAGGGATCCGGAGGCGAAGAAGTACGGCATGAAACGAATTTGGAACAACAGATCTTCGGCACGCGGCTGGGGCAAGGCTGCGGCTGTTTTTACTATGGCCATGGTGCTGGCCGTCGGCGGTCTGGGGGCGGCCATGAATCTGGCCGACCTGCAGGGGGCTGTGACGGTGCAGCCCATCGTCCGGCAGCAGAGCGGGACGGAACCGGAGCAGAAAACAAAGCTCTTCGGGAAGAAACAGACCGGGGCGGCGGCTTCTTCGGAAGAATGCGCTGCGGACAGCACGGAAGAGCCCCGGACGGCGGAAGGACCCACGGCACAGGCACAGCCGGAAGCCGCCGAGCAGCCTGCCGAACAGACCGCGGAGTCTGAGACGACCGCAGAGCAGGGCGAAGAGCCCGCCGCAGCGGAGAACCCGGCGGAGCCTGCACGGGACACCGCAGAGGGACCGGACCCGCTGGTGCCGGGCCGCGCGGAGGACGCAGAGCCGGACACCACGGAAAGCACGGAAACGGCAGAGACCGCACAGGAGAACAGCCCGGTGATCCTGCAGCAGGAAACGCCGGAGCTGGCCGCACAGGATCCGCTGGCCGCCCCGGAGGAAACGGATGCCGCCGAGAACGACCTGTCCGGCCGCACGCCGGAGGGTTCCATGCTGCTGACCGACGAGCAGATCCGCAAGGCGCTGGACGAGGGCGCGTTGGATGAGGCCGAGGCACAGTGCATCGACCTGGGCGACGAGAATGGCTTCTTCAGCTGGCTGTGGAACTGGCTGTTCGGCAAGAAGGAAGAGGAATACACCGGCTGGCTGACCAAGAACGGCAAGACCTATTACTATAGCGCCTCCACCCATAAGCCGGTCACCGGCATCCAGTCTGTGGACGGCAAGCTGTATTACTTTGACGCCGACGGCGTGATGCAGAAGAATGTGAACTTCGGCATCGACGTGTCCAAGTACCAGACCAACATCGACTGGGACAAGATCAAGAAGGCGGGTGTGAACTTTGTGATCATCCGCATTGGCTACCGAGGCTACGGTGCCAGCGGCACCCTGGTCAAGGATCCCATGTTCGAGGAGCACTTCACCAACGCCCGCAACGCCGGTCTGAAGGTGGGCGTGTATTTCTTCACCCAGGCGGTGACCGAGGACGAGGCCCGCGAGGAAGCACAGGGCTGCAATTGGGTGCTGAACGGCCGCAAGCTGGACTACCCCATCTATTATGATACCGAGGCTTCCACCTCTCCCAACGGCACCGGCCGTGCCGATGGCCTGGGCAAGGAGGACCGCACCAAGTGTGCCATCGCCTTCTGCGAGGAAGTCAAGTCGCTGGGGTACAAGCCCGGTGTGTACGCTTCCACCACCTGGTTCCGCAAGCGGGTGGACCTGGCCGCCCTGCGCAAGTACACCATCTGGAACGCCCATTACGGCGTGTCCAGCAGCCCCATCGACTGCGATATGTGGCAGGGCACCGAGAAGGCCCGCATCAATGGCTACAGCGGTGAGCTGGATGCCAACATCAGCTACATGGGATGACAGGAGGAGCGCGATGGACCGCATTCGTCTGATCGCGTCGGACATGGACGCGACCCTGCTGGACGGGCACAGTCAGCTGCCGCCGGACTTTCTGCATCTTGTGCAGGAGCTGGCCGGACAGGATATCCTGTTCGCGGCTGCCAGCGGGCGGCCGCTGTACAAGCTGGAAGAGATGTTTGCTCCGGTGCTGGAGCAGACCCTTCTGGTGGCCGACAACGGCGGCGCTGTGCGCTGGCGCGGCAAAGACCTGTTCGTCTCCCGCATGGAGCCGGAGGTCTGGCACCGGCTGACGGCCTGCGCGGAGGAAAACGGGGATTCCTTTGTGGTCTGCGGGCTGGAGAACGCCTACCTGCGCCCCTGTGACCGGTGCTATGATGCCGTATACCGCAACTTCTACAACCGCATTGCCTATGTGTCGGATCTGTACACCATCGACGCCGCAGTGGACAAGTTTACCATCTATCTGCCGCAGGACAATGCGCAGGAGGTGTACGAGAAGGTCTACGGCCCCTGCTTTGGGCAGGAACTGGCCGTGGCGGTGTCCGGCAAATGCTGGATCGACGTGACCAACCCCGGCGTGACCAAGGGGAAGGCTGTGGAGCGTCTGAGCAGGCTGCTGGACATCCCATCCGGTGCCATGATGGCCTTTGGCGACACCTACAACGACATCGAGATGCTGGAGGCCGTGGGCTACGGCTTCCTGATGGAAAACGGCAGCCCGGAGCTGCGCAGCCGGGTGCCGTATCTGGCCCCGCCCAACACGGAATACGGGGTGGCCCGGGTGCTGCAGCAGGTATTGCGGCAAAAGGGCTGCGTCTGCCCGGCGGATTTTACAAAAGCACACTGACCCCATAGGGGAGCTGCTGCACGGAAAAAGCGTGCGGCGGCTCCTTTTTTTTGTGCCGCATACCGGCCCCGGGCGGTGCATACACTGGTTCCAGAGTGTGCAACGCAAAAATGGTGCTGGGGAGGCAGGGCGATATGTTTGTGATCACGTTGAGCAGAACGAGCCTGAAAAAACTGGGGCTGGGGGCCATGTGCTGTGCCCTGGTGGTGTGCAGCGCGCTGCTGGGGCGCTACATCAGCACCCGCACGGTGACGGCTGCGGCGTCGGTGAACAAGATCGAGAGCGCACAGGACATCCAGACCTGGTTCACCGGCTACGGGCTGGAGGTGGACGGTGCGTCCATCACCGCCGACAGAGTCAAGATCCCCCGCAAATGGGATGACAGCTTTTCCGCCTTCAATGGGGTGGTGCAGCAGAGCGGCATGGATCTGACCCGCTGCAAGGGCAAAACGGTGGAAAAATGGACGGCCCTGATCCCGGCGGCCAGCAGCGGCGAGACCAGCCGCTACGGGGTGCTGCTGGTGTGGCGCAAAAAGGCTGTGGGAGCCTACCTGCTGGAGCGGCCCTCCGGCGTGGTGGTGGGTCTGAAGGATCTGCAGACGGCCATGGCCGAAGCCCAGCAGACTTCCGGCGAGGACTACAGCGGGGACTGGGGCGAACGGCACGACGAGGAACTGGACGCGCAGCAGACCTCCGGGGAGGACTACAGCGGCGACTGGGGCGAGCGCCATGACGAAGAACTGACCGGCGACGCAGCGCAGCAGACTTCCGGGGAGGCCGGAGAGCAGGCCCAGGCGGTGGATTATGCGTCCCTGCCGCTGGACGCCGAAGGCTACCCCGTGGAGTGATGCGGGCCGGAACTCCCGGCAAAACCGGTACAGTCCCGGAACGAACAACCGGTTTTGCATGGAAAATTGGGTCGCAGAATGCATAAATTTTGCAAACAAAAATGAAAAAATGTAAAAAATGAGCATTTTTGGAGCTTTTGTATGTTCAAAACTACCAAAATTTTGCCGCAAAAATCAGCAATATAGAACGGTGCAAAAAGATGGTGCAGGGTTTATAATAGATGTATAAACTTTTCCTGTATTTTTACGCCCCATGTGCTGGAGTTTGCAGCGCCGGGCACAGGAAAATCAAGTAAGGAGAAAATGATTATGAAGGAATTCCAGTATACCGTTAAGGATGCCTGCGGCATCCATGCTCGTCCGGCCGGCCTGCTCGTCAAGACCGTGAAGGGCTTTGCCAGCACCGCCACCCTCGAGAAGGACGGCAAGAGCTGCGACATGCGCAAGCTGATGGCTCTGATGGGCATGGGCGTCAAGCAGGGCGAGACCATCACCATCAAGGTAGAAGGCGACGATGAAGAGGCAGCCGCTGCAGCAATTCAGAAGTTCCTGACCGAGAACGTCTGATCCCGCCGTGATGCCACAGCCCTCGCGGAGTGATCTGCGGGGGCTTTTTTGAAATGGAAGAGTAAGAAGGAGAATGAGCGATGCAGGTAGGCACCGGTAGAAGCATTCTGAACGGCATTGCCATCGGCAAGCTGAAGATCTATAAGAAAAAGGACACCGTGATCTCCACCGCAGAGATCGCCGACACCGCTGCAGAGGTGGCCCGCTTTGAGGCTGCCCAGCAGAAAGCCATTGAGCAGCAGACTGCTCTGTACGAAAAGGCACTGGCCGAAGCAGGCGAGGACATTGCCGAAGTGTTCAACATCCACGCCATGATGCTGGAAGATGACGACTTTGTGGACGCCATCAAGGAGATCATCAACGGCCAGCACAAGTGCGCCGAGTACGCTGTCAAGACCGCCGGCGACAATCAGGCTGCCGTGTTCGCAGCCATGGATGACCCGTATCTGCAGGCCCGCAGTGCGGACGTCATCGACATTGCACAGGCGATCCTGGACATCCTGCAGGGGGTGGACAATGCCAGCCTGCAGGGCACCGAGCCCAGCATTCTGGTGGCCGAGGATCTGGCCCCGTCCGAGACGGTGCGCATGGACAAGAGCCTGCTGCTGGGCTTCATCACCCGCGAGGGCAGCTCCAACAGCC
>OOAK01000175.1_pt1 | contig 69406 bp, 55 predicted proteins | sample 1671811 | NCBI WGS metagenome assembly OOAK01 (sample SAMN06348195, study PRJEB24527) | human gut metagenome | biome: human gut; feature: ankylosing spondylitis patient; material: feces | host: Homo sapiens | place: China | collected 2015-10 | reverse complement strand
CTGAGGCTGGGCTATCGAACCGGTGGGCTGTGCCTACCAGTTATGGGAAATAGCCCGTTTCTAATCGTCGAGCTTCTCGACGATCGCCTCGCCCGACGTGACGTCCGTCACCGAGGCGACGAAGGCGGCTTCGTTTTTCGCGGGCACGCTCACTTCAAAGCTTGCGTCCCAGCGGAAGTCCGAAGAGAGAACCCGCACGCCCGCCTCGCCCGCGGCGTGCTCAAACCACCCGGCAAAGGAGGGGTCGAGCGAAAAGAGGTAGCGAACGCCCTCCTCCTTCTTCACGGTCGGAAGGGTTTCAAGTCCCAACTTGACGCTTCCCTGATAGGCGCGAACGAGCCCGCCCGTCCCGAGAAGAATGCCGCCGAAGTAGCGCGTCACGACGACCGCCACCTCGCCCACGCCGCTGTGAAGGAGCGCCGTGAGCATCGGGCGCCCAGCCGTCCCCTTGGGTTCGCCGTCGTCGCTCGCGCCCACCTGGGCGGTCGACCCGGGCTCCCCGGCGACGAAGGCCCAGCAGTTGTGGGTCGCCTGCGCGTGCTCGGCGCGGATGCGCTCGAGAAAGGCTTTCGCCTCCTCGGTCGAGGAGACGCGCGCAAAGGTCGCGATGAAGCGCGAGCGCCGGATGACGTCCTCCACGCGGTAAATTTCCCCGGGCGCCAGATCGGGTACGAGATAACCTTCGGCCATGCCTTCGTTTCCTTATTGCGGTTCGGGTTGGTCGTTACGAAAAAGGCGGCCGAAGCCGCCCTTTTCTCTCCCGTCGGGGATCAGTGGAGGAGCTGCACCCAGAGCACGATCCAGCAGGCGGCGGGCAGAACCGGCAGCGACGCGTCGAGTCGGTCGAAGAAGCCGCCGTGGCCCGGGAGCAGATTCGAGGAGTCCTTGATGCCCACGAGGCGCTTCAGCATCGATTCCCACAGGTCGCCCGCGATCGAGAGAGCGACGAGACCCGCGAGGATGATCACGCCCCAAAAGAAGCCGATGTAGTCGAAGACCAGGTTCGTGAAGACGTTCTCCTGCACGCAGAACCAATACGTGAGAAGGAAGAAGACGATCACGATCACGTAGGCGCCGACCGCGCCTTCGATCGTCTTGTTGGGGGAAATCGCCGGGGCCATCTTGTGCTTGCCCCAGGCTCGGCCGCAGAAGTAGGCCGAAATATCTGCGCCCCAGACGATGAGGAAGACCGAGAGCACCATCACCCAGTCGCCCACTTCATAGAGGTAGAGAAGCGAAAGATAGGCGGCGGGAACGAAGGTGACCGCGGCCCAGAGGCAGGGCGCGACCTTCACCTTGAAACCGGTTTCGCGGTGGAAGAGCTCGGCAAAAAAGATCACGAACCAGGCGACCATGATGCAGCCGTTCACAAGGAAAAGGAACCACTGCATGCGCGGAAGCGCCCCCGCCCAGTAGAGCGAGAACTGCGTCACCATTTCGACGGCCGCGACGAGAAGGGCAGGACGGGGCCCGAGGCCCGCCATGCGGAGCCACTCGAAGAGAACCGCGCCGAAGGCGATCGCCATCACGCCCGCAAAGGAAAGCGGCCCGAAGGCGATGGCGGCGGAAAAGATGATCAGAAGGACGATCGCGGTAATGACGCGCTTCATCAACATGGGGAGGGACTCCGTGTTTGCTGTATAGGGTGAATTGTAGCGTTTGCGGCCTTATTCCTTCGTGAAGGAGGCGTTCTTTTGCTCGGCGTTTCCGCGGGCTTCGCTGGCCTTGCGCTGCAGATAGGTGAAGTAGGAAGCCGTGTTGAGTTCGACCACGTCGATCGTGAGACCCTTTTCGGGCGTTCCGGTGATCTTGGCGCCGCCCTTGGGGACGCCCCACTCAAAGGGGAGGAAGCGCACGGCCTCGACGCGGCGTCCCCGGGCGTTCACTTCCCACATGAGAACGAAGGGACAGGCGCGGGTTCCCGCGTCGGGTGCGAGCGTCGTCACCTTCGCCCCCGCATTTTCGGCGCCGCGGCGGATCGCCGCGAGAAGCGGATCCTTGTCGTCGGCCTTTACGGGGAGGAGGCACACTTCCTTGTAGTCGAGGGCGTGCTTCACGGGCGCGGGGGCCCCCACGCGCGCCTCGATCGATGCGGGGAGCGAGGGTTCCCTCTCGACGAGCGCGCAGCCCGAAAGCCAGAGCGCGGAGAAAAGAAGGGGGAAAAGAAGCGAAAGACGTCGCATTCTGAGGTTTTGCACGGCAGATGTCCGAGTTTTTTTGGATAGAATGGACGTTATTGTACGGGATGCGCGCCCTTCTCAGGACGACTGCCCCGGGTCCGGCCCGCAGGCTTTCGTTCTTCGGCGCCGCACTCCCCTAAAATTCGATTCAACCCCCCTCGATTCGACCCTCAATCATGTTCGACGCAAGAAATTCCAATAAGCCCCTCGTTCGCGTCATCGACGACGACGACGCGATGCGCAACTCCTGGTCCTTCATCATCGAAGGCGAAGGATGGGACGTCGCGACCTATCCCGACGCCCTCACCTTCCTCTCGATGGGCAACTGGCAGCGCCCGGGCTGCATTCTGCTCGACGTGCGCATGCCGCACATGTCGGGGCTCGAACTGCAGTTCAAGCTCCGTGAAATCGGGTGCGACCTGCCGATCATCTTCATCTCGGGCCACGGCGACATCGACATGGCCGTGCACACGCTCAAGCACGGGGCAATGGACTTTCTCACGAAGCCCGTGAGTGATCAGCGGCTCCTCAAAGCGATCGAAACGGCCGTTTCGCGCAACCTCGCACACCGCCGCAACAACGAACAGGTCGCGAACTTCCGCGCGCGCCTCGAACAGCTCACGCAACGTGAACGCGAAGTGATCCGCATGGTGGCGCACGGATACTCCAACAAGGAGGTCGCCCGCGAATTCGGCATTTCGGAAAAGACCGTGCAGGTCCACCGCGGGAGCGCCTACCGCAAACTCAACATCCACAACGCCGCCGAAATCGCGCGTCTTTTGATCCTGTCGGGCGACCCGATCTGATCGTTTACCGCACAAAGGGGACGGGCGCGTCCCCTTTGCCTTTTGCACGGCGAAGAGGCGCATATCGCCGTCGGACGCCTCCCGCAGAGCGGACTCTTCTCCATAATTCGGGCCCTCTGCATTTTCCATCCGACCCGCCCACGGAATTCTTATGAAAAAGTTTCTCGCTGAATTTCAGGCCTTCATCAGCCGCGGCAACGTGCTCGACCTCGCCGTCGCCGTGATCATCGGCGCCGCCTTCAACGGCATCGTCACGAGCCTTGTCAAGGACATCGTCAACCCGATCGTGGGTTTCCTCGTCGGAAAGCCGGACTTCACGAACCTCTTTTGGGTTCTGAAGCGACCCGAAGGCTACACGGGCCCGGAAACCTACGAAGCCCTCACCGCCGCGGGCGCCACGGTCTTCGGCTACGGGGCCTTCCTCACGTCGGTCGTCAACTTCCTCCTTTTGGCCTTCGTCATCTTCTGGCTCATCAAGGTGGTCACGACCGCCCGCGTGAAGCTCGAGCGCGAAGCGGCGAAGCTTCTGAAGGACGAGGAAGACAAGAAGGCGGCCGAAGAAGCGGCGAAACCCGCCGCGCCCGCCCCCACTCCGGAAGACATTGCGCTTTTGCGCGAGATCCGCGACCTTCTCAAGGCGCGCGCCGAATCTTGATCGGCTCCCATCCTTCTCTCCGGTCCCGCGGCCCCAAGCCGCGGGACTTTCTTTTTGTTGCAAGAGAGCTCGGAAAATCCGCAGAAAATCGGGATTTTTCCCTACCCCGCCTCCCCCTTTGAGGCATACTAACGGCACCTCTTCGGGGCCCTGCAGCGCCCCTTCGCACCGGCGTCCGGTCGAGCCCTCGGGCTCCCGGTCGGTGTCCCGTCCCGATTTCCTTTTTGTCATTTCACCTTTTTGGAGAGTATTCCCATGCTCAGCGACATTGAAATTGCTCAGGCAACTTCTCTCAAGCCCATTTCGGAACTCGCGGCGGAAATCGGCCTCACCGAAGCCGAATTCGAACCCTACGGCCGCGACAAGGCCAAGGTGGCGCTCGGCGCCGACCGCAAGGAAAAGGGCCGCCTCATTCTCGTGACGGCCACCTCCGGCATGCCCGCGGGCTCCGGCAAGACCACGACCTCGATCGCGCTCGCCCAGGGGATGAAGAAAATCGGCAAGAACGCCGTCCTCGCCCTTCGCGAACCGTCGCTCGGCCCCGTCTTCGGCATGAAGGGCGGCGCCGCGGGCGGCGGCTACAGCCAGGTCCTCCCGATGGAAGCGATCAACCTTCACTTCACGGGAGACTTCCACGCGATCACGTCGGCGAACAACCTTCTCGCCGCCATCATCGACAACGCCCGTCATCAGGGCCAGGTGGAACTGCGCGAAATCTTCTGGCGCCGCGTCATGGACGTGAACGACCGTATGCTGCGCAACATCGTCACGGGCCTCGGCGGCCCCGCCAACGGCATTCCGACCGAAGCGGGCTTTGACATCACGGCCGCCTCCGAACTCATGGCGGTCCTCTGCCTCGCGACCGACCTCACGGACCTTCGCAACCGCATCGACCGCATCGTCGTGGGTCTGCGCCGCGACGGCACGGCCTGCACGGTGAAGGAACTCGGCTGCACGGGCGCCCTCGTCGCGCTCCTCAAGGACGCCATGAAGCCCAACCTCGTGCAGTCGATCGAAGGGAACGCCGCCTTCGTGCACGGGGGCCCCTTTGCGAACATCGCCCACGGCTGCAACTCGGTCGTCGCCACGCGCGCCGCGCTCAAGCTCGGCGACTACGCCATCACGGAAGCGGGCTTCGGCTCGGACCTCGGCGCCGAAAAGTTCTTCAACATCAAGTGCCGCGCCGCGGGCCTCGCCCCCGCCGCGGTGGTGCTCGTCACCTCGACCAAGGCCCTCAAGTGGCACGGCGGCGTGCCGCTCCCCGAAATCGGCAAGCCCAACGTCGAAGCCCTGAAGAAGGGCCTCGTCAACCTCGACGCCCACATTGAGAACCTCAAGAACTTCGGCCCGAACGTCGTCGTCTCGCTCAACCACTTCCACACCGACACGGACGAAGAAATCGAAGTGATCCGCGCGCGCGTCGCCGAACTCGGCTGCCGCTTCGCGGTCTGCGACGGCTTTGCGAAGGGCGGCGAAGGCGCCAAGGAACTCGCTCAGGCCGTCGTCGAAGCGGCTGAGGATCCCAAGCCCCTCGTTCACACCTACGACCCGGAAGCCACGGTCCTCGAAAAGGTCGAGGCGATCGCGAAGAAGGTCTACGGCGCGGGTTCCGTCGAATGGTCCGACGCTTCGAAGAAGGACTACAAGCGCATCTGCGACCTCGGCTTTGAAAAGCTTCCAGTCTGCATCGCCAAGACCCCCTTCTCGCTTTCGGCCGACCCGAAGGCGCTCGGTGCCCCGAAGGGCTTCGCGCTCCCCGTCCAGCGCCTCATCCTGAACGCGGGCGCGGGCTTCGTCGTCGTGACGACGGGCTCCATCATGCGCATGCCCGGCCTTCCGAAGGTCCCCGCCGCGATGAACATCGACGTGGTGGACGACCGCATCACGGGTCTCGCCTGATCGGCATCAACCATTGATCCCACGCCCTTCCCGCCCGGGGAGGGCGTTTTCGTTTGAGGGGTCCCTATAACGGCAACGGCCGGCGAACACAGTGGTTTGCCGGCCGTTTTCTCTCTGAAAGTGGTTGCGCTTTACTTTTCCGAGCGCAGCACGAAGGTGAAGAAGGCGTAGAGAATGCCGCCCGTGAGCATCGCCGCGACGACGCCGATGTTGGCGGTCGCAAAGACGCTCGTCTTCGCTTCGTCCGAGAGGAGGAAGCTCGTCACGTAGCCGATGTAGGGGTCGGACGAGGTGATCGTGCCGAGACCCACGACGCTCGCGACGAAGAGCGACACCACCGCCGTCCAACGGCAGCCGCGACCGCCTTCGGAGGGCGGAAGCGCCATCTTCACGTCCCAGCCGAGACGCTTCTGGCGCACGAGGTCGACCATTTCAATGGCGCCCCAGGAGCCCATGATGACGGAGATCGCCGCGAGGAAGGAGGTGAAGGTCGAGAGGAAGGAGTCCGACACGAAGGTGAGGTAGAAGGACCCGAGCGCGATCATGACGGCGTTCAAAAGCGTCGTCCCGAGGCGCGTCATCGGCACGCCCATGGCGAGGAGCGCGAGGCCCGAGCTGTAGACGCCCGTCATCCCGGCCGAAACGAGCGAGATGATGATCACGACCGAGAAGGGCACGTAGAACCAGAAGGGCAGAATCCCGGTGAGCGCGGCGAGCGGTTCGTGCGAGGCCTTTTCGAGGAGTTCCGGGTTGCCCGCCGAGAGCATCACGCCGAGGATGAGGAGAACCGACACCGGAAGCGCGATCCCGACCGTCGTCCAGAAAATGACGCCGCCCGCGGGGGTCTTTCTCGGGAGGTAGCGCGCGTAGTCGCCGCCGTAGTTGAGAAAGCCGAGACCCACCATCGTCATGGCGAGAACGATGCCGCCGAGGAAGGTCCCGAAGCTGCCCGACGGAACGTCGTTCAGGGTCGAGAAGTCGATCTGCGGAATGAAGAAGAAGAGGTAGACAAGCGTGAAGAGACCCGTCACCCAGGCGATCAGCTTTTCGACGCGCAGAATCACGCCGTGACCGTAGACAGCGCCGATCATCGTAAAGAAGATGACGGCGACGAAGCTGCCGAAAAGGCACGCGGTCGAGGGCGTGCCCGAAGCCGTCTGCATGGCGGGAACGAGTTTGCTGACGAGGTCGGCGAGCGTCGTCGACGCCATCGAGAGCATCGTCACCTTCCAGCCCATGTTGGCGACGTAGCCGAAGAAGGTCGGAATCTTGTTGGCGTGGTAGCCGAAGCAAAAGCGCGACTGTACGAGCGTGGGAAGACCCGTGCGCACGCCGCCCACGGCGAGGATGCCGACGAGCGAGCACGAAAGGAAGTAGCCGATCACGCCCGCCGCCATCGCCTGCCAGACGGAGAGCCCGAGCCCGAAGACGTAGATGCCGCAGGTGATGCCGAAGATGGAAATGTTCCAGGAAAACCAAATCGGAAAGAGATCGACGGGGCGTCCGTAGCGTTCGTTGTCGGGCACCGGATTGACGCCGTTGGTCTCAATTTTGCTTGTCGTATTTTGCGAGGACATTTTCTCGTTGGGTTGTTGAAGGAAAAAATCGTTGTTCTTTATTCGTAGCGGGCGAGCTCTTCGCGCGTGGGCGCCGTCGCGGCGCCTTCCGAAGCCGAGACGTGCGCGGCGACGGCATTCGCGAGAAGCACGGCCTCTTCGATCGGAAGTCCGCAAAGAAGACCCGCGATGACGCCGCCCGTGTGAGCGTCGCCCGAGCCGATCGTGTCGACGAGGCGGATCGCAAAGCCCGGAATCCGTTCGGCCGCGAAGGCCCCGTCCTTTGCGCGGGCGAGCACCGCGCCGCGGGCCCCGTCCGTCACGACGGCGGGGTTCCCCGAGCGGCGCGCGAGCGCCAAAGCCGCGTCTTCGGGCGTGTCGGTCTCAGTCATGATCTGCGCTTCGTGGGCGTTCACGGTGTAGAGGCACCCGAGACGCTCGAAGGCTTCGAGGCGCTCCGCGGGAATCGACGTCACGCGGGGCCCCGGGTCGAAGACGACGAGGGCGTCGGGACGCTTTCGCGAGAGAACGTCGAGAAGGACGGCCCCGTTCTCGCCCTCGGCCTGATAGCCTGAAACGTAAAGATAGTCGCAGTCGGCGAAGGAAAAACGATCGAACCACTCGGGGCGCATTTTGCGCTCGAGCCCGAACATGGAGATGAAAGTGCGCTCGCCCGTATGGTCGGCGATCGAGAGGCACCAGCCGTTGTCACCCGCCCCGGTTTCACGGTACACGGGGTAGCCGCGCTCGGTGAGCGCGCGCTCGACGATGCGGGAGAATTCCCCTTCGCCTACGGGCATGTAGCTCTCAAAGGGAAGACCGAGCTTATGGAGGACGTCCGCCACGTTGAACGAGCAGCCGCCTACGACGGTCTTGCGGTATTCGCCCTCGACGTCGGCGCCCGCGTGCGGCATTTCGTGCACGTTGATCACCATGTCGACGAAGGCCGAGCCGATCACAAAGGCCTTCTTCTTCGGAGTGAGCGACGCGACAATTTCGGAGAGCATGCGCATCAGGCGTCTCCGAGTCGGAATTCGCCGCGAAGCGCGACGATGCGCTCGGCCATCGCACGGAAGTCGAGCCCGTTCGTCTCTTCGAGGTAACGCACGGTGTCTTGGTCGAAACCGTCGAGCCCGACCGCGGCGCCGCAGATGGCGGTCGCCATCGCGCCGATCGTGTCGGTGTCGCCCCCGAGGTTTGCGCAGAGTTTCGCGCAGCGCATCGGTTCTCGGCAGTACCAGGCGATGGCGAGCGCGGCGCTCACGGATTCGCTCGTCATGGTCCCCGTGCCGAGTACGTCGTAGACCCAGCGGCTGAAGTTTTCTTCGTCGGGGAGATTCGGCATTTCGCGAAGCGCGAGTTCAAAGCGGCGCGCGATGGAGGCGGCCCAGGTGGGCTCGCCCTTCACGAGCGCGCAGTCGTGCGCACGAAGGGCGTCCGAGGCCATCTCGTCCCAGGTCTTTCCCGCGACGGCCGAAGAGACCGCCTGCGCGACCATCGAGGCACCCGCCAGCGCCACGTCGGTGCCGTGGGTCACGACGGAAATGCGCGCCACCGTCTCGGCGAGGAATTCCGGATCGTCGGCGCCCACGATGCAACCCACGGGCGCGATGCGCATGGCGGCTCCGTTCGTAAGGGCGGTCTTCAACTGCGGCGACGGATCGCGCCCCTCGCTGTGAGCAAGAAGGCTCGCCTTCGAGCTCGGTCCCAGGAGATTGATTTCGAATCCGTTCATCGACTTCACCCAATCGATCAGGCGGTCGGCGAGAACGCGGACGGGCGGAACGGTTTTATAGTCGAGTAGCGCATGGAGGACCACGAAGGCCTGGGCGGAGTCGTCCGTGTAGTGGCCCGCCTTGAAGTAGCAGGCGACGATGTTGTCTTCGGGACCGTCGAGGAAGGTGTCGATCGTGCCGAAGCGTTCGCGCACCTTGGCGCGGGGCCAGAGTTCTCCGGGAACGCCGAAAGCGTCGCCCAGAACCATGCCGGCGATGGCGCCGGCGACGCGGTTGCAGAGTTTCGTGTCAGACATGGAGGACGAAAGGGAGAAAAACGCAGAAAGGGTGAAATTTTACTGAAAATCCCGAAGTTTTTCGAGCCTTGCAAAAGGCTCCACCGTTGGATGTCCCACCGGAGGCCCCCCTTTTACGCCCCGATCTGCGTGCGGCCCGGGAAGAGTCGGTCGAGAACCCGAGCGAGGTAGCGCGAGAAGCGGATGAATTTCGTCTGCGGCGTGTAGAGACGACGCGGATCGAAGCTCGCGTTCGCGAACTTTCGCCCTTCTACGTAGAGGTCGAGATTGATCGCGTGCTGCTTGACGTAGGCGGGGAGATAGTACTGCTCCGTGTCCCAGGAGTAGATGAGGGTCTGCCGGCAGACGCCCGGCTTGGTGTCGCTTGGATACTCGATCACGTCGAAGTTCTTCTTGCGAAGGAGTTCGACGAGCTTTTCATGGATGTCGGGCTGCACGTGCCGCGGCACGACGAGACAGAGCTGATCGTCGGCGGTGCGATAGGAGCCGTTCACGCGCACGGGGGAGCACCCCGAAAGAAGGAGCGAGGCGCTGAGCGCGAGCGGAAGAAGCAGACGAAGGGAAGTCATGACGGTCTCCGAATCGGAATCGCCGTCATTATCGGCGCTTTTTCCGCGCTCTCGCCACAAAGGACGGCGGGGACGCGGAAAAAAGGACGAAAAAAAGTCCCCTCCTCCGGACCAAGGAGAAGGGGACCCACTCTAACACTCGGGCGACCGCTCTTCGGAGCCGTCGTCCGGCAACCGAGCCCAATCAAGAGAATCAGGAACCGACTGATTTTTATCACACGAAGGCGCTCTTTGACCGGGAGAAGACCGGAAGTGACCAACTTCCGCGCCTCTCGACTGCCACAAAGGAGAACCGTCGAAGTTTGGAGCACTTCCGACGGAAGGTAATGCCGGGGACCAGCCGGCACCGCCCAATGACCACCATCTTCGGCATTGTGAAAAGGAGAGAAAAACACAATGCTTGGAGGTGACTGCTGTAAGGGTTAACCCGTTCAACAGACAAAACGAAGTATATAGGACATTTCACTGATCTGGTATACCCTAAGATCGAAAACACCACATTTAAGTGTGTCTAAATGTTTCTGTTTTCCGATCCTTGAAAAGAGCTTTCCGAAAAGCGCCTGCATAGGAATGGTTTTCTCGACTTTTTGCCCACGAGGGTTTACCCCCGAAGAAAAAAAAAACGGCGCGGAACCGTGGAGGCGCCGCGCCGTGAAAACCGAAGGTTTGTGCGTTCGGATTAGAAGACGAGCTTCGAGAAGAACCAGCCGATCACCGTGCCCGAAACCACGAAGACGAGGCCCGGACGCAGGTAGGAGTGGTTGATCACGAAGGAACCGAGCTTCGTCGTGCCCGTACGGTCGAAGGCCGTACAGCCGATCTGCGCGCCGCCCGGGACGAGGAAGTCGCCGTAGCAGCAGGCCCAGGTGCCCACGAGGAATTCGGGCGGGAGGCCGAGCTTGAGGCCGATCGGCATCATGATCGTCGTCGAGACGGTCGGCGAGAAGATCACGGTCGAAAGGCAGAAGGCGACGATGCAGAAGAGCCACGGGGCTTCCTGAGCGGCCGACGAGAAGACGTCGGAAAGCATCTTCGTGTGCTGATCGAAGAAGGTGCCCGTGAGCCAAGCGATGCCGAAGACGCCCACGACGCCGATGAGGCCCGAGCGGAAGACCGAACCCGAAGCGAACTTGTGCGAAGGCACGCGGCACAGAAGAATGATCACGAAGGCGGTCGCGAGCATCACCATCTGGATGAGCGACGGGATCGGGAGCTGCGAAACCTTTTCGCCCACCGTCCATTCGGGGCGCAGGCCCGGAACGGAACCGATCAGGATCGAGCAGAGAATGCCGATCAGGAAGATCGTGACGGAGAGCTTGGCATAGGGTTCGGGCTTGAAGTTCGCGGTCATTTCACCGCCCGCGAGCCACTGGTAGTCGCCGTTGGCGAGACGACGCTGGAATTCGGGATCGTCTTCGAGTTCCTTGCCGCGCCAGAAGACGGAGAGCGCCGCACAGGCGGTGGCGCACAGGAAGGTCGGCACCGACACGGCGAGGATCTGCCAGAAAGCGACGCCCTGCGTGCTCATGATCCCGACCATGGCGGCCATGGCGGCCGACATCGGAGAGGCCATCACGCCGATCCCGGCGCAGATGACCGAAGCCGACACGGCGCGTTCCGGACGGACCTTGGCGGAGGCGGCCACTTCGGCGACGACCGGATAGACGGCGAAGGCCACGTAGGCCGTGCCGACGAGCATCACGAAGAAGGAGCAGACGAAGGGACCGACAAACGTAATCGCGCGCGGCCACTTGCGAAGGAGTTTTTCCGCGAGGCGAACGAGAAGATCGAGACCGCCCGCACCCTGCAGCACGGACGTACACGCGATCACCGCGGTGATGATGAGGAGAACGGAGACGGGGGGCGATCCCGGCTGCACGCCGAGCACAAGCACCATGATGCACACGCCGAGGCCGCCAGCAGCGCCGAGGCCGACGCCGCCCAAACGTCCCCCGACCGCGACGCAGAACATCACGACGAGGAACTGTAACCAGAACATCGGATCCATTGTTGTCTATCCAGAAAGATTGAGCTTCGCCCCGGAAGGCGATGAGGGAGGGTTGGGTCCGCAGAAGAGTGCGGAATTCAAATTGACGGAGATTCTATCAATCGGATTGACGGTTACCAACGGATACAACACCCTTCTCTTTTTGAGGAAACGCAAGGTTTAGAGAAATAATCGCTTTTGTCGACAATATGACGCAAACAGTTGCGATTGGTTGAAAAGAGGCTCTTTCAGCGCCCTGGAGAAGCCCTCTTTTCCGCCTTCTCTTCCGATCTCAAATTTCTCGGGCCGCCCGCACGAAGGCTTCAAAGAGCGCCCTGTGCCGGGACATCGTCTTCGCGAGCATTTCCGGGTGCCACTGCACGCCGAGCACGAAGGGAAAGGCGGGGTCTTCGAGCGCCTCGACGACGCCGTCGGGACTCTTCGCGACGACCCGAAGGGAAGAAGCCGGCGTCTTCACGGCCTGATGGTGCTTCGTGTTGACGGCGAGATTTTCCTCCCCGACAATCGAGGCGAGAAGCGTGCCGGGAACGATTTCAACCTCGTGCACGGTTTCAACATAGTCGCCCTCCTGACGGTGGGCCGTAAGGGGGAGGCCGAGCTCTTCGGGAATGTCCTGGATGAGCGTACCGCCCGCGACGACGTTCAGCACCTGCAGTCCCCGGCAGATCGCGAGGACGGGAAGTCCTTCGCGCAACGCCGCGCGGGTGAGCGCACACTCTGCTTCGTCGCGTTCGGGGAGGATCTCGCCGCACTGCTCGGATTTTTCTTCGCCGTAGCGCTTCGGATCGACGTCGGCGCCGCCCGTCAAAAGGAGGCCCGAGGCGCTTTCGACGAGCGCCTCGATCGAGTCTTCGTCGAGCCCCACGGGGACCTGTACGGGAAGACCGCCGGCGTCGACCACGGCGTCGAGATACTGACGGCGGATGCCTTCGCGCACGGGGTCGCCGAAGAGGTCCGTCGAAACGAGGATGAGGGGACGGGAGGAAGCGGGAGCGGTCATGATCGAATTTCAGGAAAAACAGGCGGAAAAAAACCGGAAGTTTCCGATCGGAGGCTTCCGGTTTTGATGGTGTTCTGAGAGCCTTAGGCGGCGCTCTTCTTTTCACGCAGGGACTTGCGGATGAGAAGGAGGCGCATCAGGTTGGCCGAGAAGAGTTTGCCGAGGAGGATCACGCCGAGGCACATGCCGATCGAAGAGGGAACGGCCGGAAGGTTGTCGGCGTTCACGAGCGTGAAGATCACGACGCCCGAGGAGAGGAAGTTCCCGACCGCGGCGCCCGCCGTCATCTGGAAGGCGGCGAAGATTTCCACTTCGGTTTCCGTGAGGCGTCCTTCGTCCTTGAGCGAGCGCGTAAGCGCGGCGCCGGCGTCGGTCGACTGCAGCGAGGCCACGAGGGCGAGCGCCGTGTAGCCCGGAAGCCCCATGAGGGGACGCAGAACGAAGTTGAGGAGGTAACCCGCGGCGCGGATGGCGCCGTAGTATTCGAAGACCGTGATCATGGCCACCGAGAACATGATCGGCGGCACCAGCGTCAGGGCGAACATGAAGCCGTCGATGGCGCCCGAACCGCCCTTGCCGCGGAAGCTCGACGTGGCGGTGATGAGTTCGCCCGCCTGATCCTTGACGCTCGAGAGGAGCTGACCGAAGCTGCCGTTGACGACCGTGAAGTCGAAGATGCCCCACCACTCCTTGGTTTCACACAACCCGGAGAAGAAGACAACGGCGAGAATGAAGGAGATGTAGCCCCCGATCCCCGGCTTTTCCAGTGCGGTCGGATCGGCTGCCGGAGCGTTGGCGGTGGTCTTGTCAGCCATCGTTGAGTCCTTTTGAGAGAGTACGGCGTCGAACGGGCGAAGGGGAAAGCCTTGTTCGGCGCGGATTATGGATTTCTGAAAATTGTATTGAATTCCGTCCGATTTGGAGTCGGTAATTTTGCTTACCCGATGCGATTCGAGGGGAAAAAATGCGAAAAATCCCGGCCGAAGCCGGGATTTTTCGTACGGGAAGCCTCGCAATCAGGCGTCAAAAGTACCGCGGGTGACGGGCGTGTCCCCCAGAAGCGGGAGGAAGACCGAGGCGTCGTCCACGTCTTCGAGCGTGAGAAAGAGTTCGGCGAGACGGTCGACCGTGTCGGCGGAGAGCGACATCGTCGAGACGCTGCGGAACTTCTGCAGGAGCGCTTCGTCCGAGACGGGATTCGTCGGGGCGCCGAGCGGCATCGGAACGCGAAGCGAAAAGAGCCGCCGGTCCTTGAGCGTGACGCGCACGATCGGCTCGTCGTCGTCCTTCTGCGTGTCGTCGACCGTCATCTTGATGCGGCGCATCATGGGTTCGATGCACGGATCTTCACGGCTCGTGCGCGAGAAGCTCGGCAGCTGCGCCGTGCCGAAGACAAGGAAGGCTGCGACGCTGTAGGGAATCGAAAGCTGCGCGGCGTTCATCGGATTGCGGTCGTAGGCGCCGCACATGCCGTAGACGAAGGGGTTGATCACGACTTCGATCTCTTCGATGTCGTCTGCCGTGAAATGGAAGTCGCGCATCATGTCGTGCACGGCGTCGATCGAGGAGTGCGTCGAGCGGCAGCTCGCATGCGGCTTGATCGACACGCGGTGAAGTTTCCAGGGGTGTCCCAGATCGGCGGTCCATGCTTCCGGAACGCTCGACGTGGGCGCGAAGCTCTTGTTGAAGCCGCCCCAGACCTCTTCAAAGATCTGATCGGGCCCCGTGAAGCCGTTTTTCGCGAGGAGCGCGCTCATGAGGCCGCCCTGCGCGGCATGACCGGCGTGAAGGCGCTTGTTCTGCGCCCCGTTGTGAACGCACGCCCAGAGCCCCGCCGAGAAGGAGGAGGCAAGACCCAACGCCATCGTCATCTGTTCGACGTTGAGGCCCAGAATGCGGCCCGCGGCCGCGGCCGCGCCGAAGGGACCGCAGGTCCCCGTCGAATGAAAGCCCGCCGCGTTGTGGGGTTCGTAGGCGCCGCAGGCTTCGAGCGCACGACGCGCCACGTCGTAGCCGAGAAGCACCGCCGTGATGAGTTCCTTCCCGGTGATCACGCGGTCGACGAGCGTAAGGGCCGCGAAGACGGCCGGCACGACGACGGCGCCCGAGTGGTCGCACCCGCCCGTGTCGTCGAGTTCGAAGGCGTGCGCGGCCGTGCCGTTCACGAGCGCCGCGACGAGCGGCGTGCGGCGGCGGTCGTCGCCCCAGAGCACCGCGCGGCCCGAGCCTTCGCCCGCCATGTCGAGCGTCGCCATGAGGCGTGCGACTTCAACGGAACGGGCTCCGGCGATCCCGGCGCCGACGGAATCGAGAATGTGGCGCTTGGCCTTTTCCACCATGTCGGTGGGAATGGATTCGAAGGTCGTTTCAACGACGAACTTCGCGAGGATTTCACTTTTCAGAGTCATGGTTGCGCTTTTGAGGGGATTGAATGGAAGACGGATCATTATCGCACCGAAATCCGCGTCCGAGCTCAAAGCCCGTCGCACCATCACCGAAAAACCGCCCGGGGCGCCCTTTTCATCGGGAAACAGATCTTTAGGCGCCCCCGACTTTTTGAGGCAGTTTTCAGACGAACGGCGGGAAAAAGAATTTTTCCAATGAAATCCCCTCTATTGACGCAAAAATCTTTCCTTTACAATAGAGAGACAAAAGTCATAAACCCTGCGCGCTTCGCGCACCGACCCTTTTTTCCATCCATTCTGCTAAACGGCAACTTTATGCGATTCACTCGATTCACCGATCTGAGCATGCGGGTGCTGATGTACCTCACGTACGAAAAGCCCCGCAACATGGTAACGGTTGCGGAACTTTCGCACCGCTTCAACTGGTCGCGCCACCATGTCGTCAAGGTGGTGAACTTCATGTCCCGTCAGGGCTGGATCGCCGCGCACCGCGGTCGCGGAGGCGGCGTGATGCTCGCGCGTCCGGCCAATGAACTCCTCGTGGGCGACATCGTGCGCACGCTCGAAGGAGACCGCCCCATCAATCAGTGCGACAACCCCGAATGCGCCCTGAAGCCCGCCTGCAACTTCCTGCGCGCCTCGCAGGAAGCGACCGACGCCTTCTACGCGCACCTCAACAAGTATTCGCTCGCGACCCTCACGGGTACGCCTGAAATGCTCGAACTCATCGAAGGGCTCCATACCCGTCCCTTCAACGCCCGCGTCTTCGCCAAACAGGAGGAGGCCCGCGCGGCCTCGCGCCGCCGCCGTGCGGCCCGCAACGCTCCCACGGCCGACTTCCACGTGGACGAGGAAGACATCTTCACGGCGCCTCCCATCCCGGTCGAAAAGGCCTGATCGGTCTTGAATGGTGAAAGGGCCCGCGGCTTCTGCGCCGCGGGCCCTTTTTGCGTTTTTGGTCAACACCCGTTGGTCAGTCGCGCACGACTTCCGTCACGACGTCGACCGCGCGCAGCACGGCCTTGGCGACGGCATCCTTGAGTCCCTCGAAGTCGATCGACTCGGCGCTCTCGCCCATGCCGGCCGCGTGATTGACGCTCACGCAGAGCCCCGCGTAGGAGAGACCGAGCTCGCGCGCGAGCGCGCACTCGGGATAGAGCGTCATCCCGATCATGTCGGCGCCGTCGCGACGCATGCGCTCGACTTCGGCCGCGGTCTCAAGGCGCGGCCCCTGCGTGGCGGCGTAGACGCCCTTTTCCTCCACGGCGACGCCGAGGCGTCCGGCGGCCATGACGAGGCGGCGCGAGAGCGAACGATCGAAGGGCCAGGTCATGTCGACGTGACGAACACCCGTTTCGGGCGAATCGAAGTAGGTCACTTCCCGCCCCCAGGTGTAGTCGATCAGCTGATCGGGCACGGCGAGCGCCCCCGGTCCGAGCGCGGGCGCGATGCCGCCCACCGTCCCGACGGCGATGACGCCCGAGAGCTTCAGCTTCGAGAGCGCCCAAAGATTCGCCCGATAGGGCACGCGGTGCGGCGCATATTCATGCCGAACGCCGTGGCGGCGCAAAAAGGCGATCTCCACGCCGCCCAGCGTCCCGAAGACGATCGGCGCCGAGGGCGCCCCGTAGGGAGTCGTCATTTCGACCTCTTCGGTCACTCGGATCACGTCGTTTCCTTCAAATCCCGATCCGCCGATGAGTGCGTACATGTTCTTCTCTCCTCAAATGGAAAACAGCGACAGTTGCTCGGGTTCTTCGGACGAAGTTTTTTCGTCCGTCCCCGACGTCTTTTCGGCCGCAGCGACCTTGGTCTCTTCAGGCGCCGCCGGCCCGGGATCCGCCCCGCCCTCGGCGTTTGCGAGCATCGCGAGAAGGCCCGCCTCGTCGAGAATGCGGATCCCGAGCTGCTCGGCCTTGGTGAGTTTGGATCCGGCTTCGGCCCCGGCCACGACGAAGTCCGTCTTTTTGCTCACCGAACCCGAAACCTTGGCACCCACGGCGAGAAGACGATCCTTGGCCTCGTCTCGCGTCATCGTGGGGAGCGTGCCCGTCAGAACGAAGGTCTTTCCCGCGAGCTCGCTCGTTCGCCGTTCGACGGCGGGCCAGGAGACGCCTGCTCGGACGAGTTCCTCGATCACGGCGCGGTTGTGGGGTTCGCGAAAGAACGCGAAGACGCTCTCTGCGATGACGCCGCCCACGTCCTCGATCGCGGTGAGCTCTTCGAGTTCGGCCGACTCGAGCTTCGCGAGCGTACCGAAGTGCTGCGCGAGCGAGAGCGCCGTGGCTTCGCCCACGTGGCGGCAGCCGAGCGCGTAGATGAAGCGCGCAAAGGTCGTGTGTTTGGAGCGCTCGATGCTCTCCAAAAGATTCTGCGCGGCCTTCGGGCCCATGCGCTTTTTGGCCTTTTCCCCTTCGGGCAAGGTCGTCATGGGCGAGGTCAAGGCTTCGGCCGTGAGCTTGTAGAGGTCGGCGGGCGTGCGGACGAGCCCTTCGTCGACGAGCATCTCGACCACCTTTTCGCCGAGTCCGTCGATCCCCGCGGCGCGGCGGGAGGCGTAGTGAACGAGGCTCAGCTTCACCTGAGCGCCGCAGTAGAGGCCCCCCGTGCAGCGGCTGTCCTTTTCCTCTTCGTCCCGGATCACGGCCGAGCCGCAGACGGGACAGGTTTCGGGCATCTTGAAGCGCCGGGCGTTTTCGGGACGGCGCTCGGGCACCGTGCGCACGATTTCGGGAATCACGTCCCCGGCGCGGCGCACGACGACGGTGTCGCCGATCGCAAGGTCCAGGGACGCGATGTGGTCTTCGTTGTGAAGGGTCGCATTCGAAACCGTGACGCCCCCGACGAAGACGGGCGCAAGACGCGCGACGGGCGTGAGCTTTCCCGTGCGGCCCACCTGAATGTCGATCGCCTCGAGGACCGTGAGGGCCTCTTCGGGCGGATACTTGTGCGCGCAGGCCCAACGGGGCTCGCGCGAAAGAAAGCCGAGTTCGCGCTGCAGTGCAAAGTCGTTCACCTTGTATACGACGCCGTCGATTTCAAAGGGAAGCGAGGCGCGTTCGGCCAGGGCCGCCTCGTGAAAGGCCGCGAGCGCTTCGGGGCCCTTCACGACGCGGCGGAATTTCGCGACGGGAAAGCCCATCTTTTCGAGGCGCTCGAGCATCGCCGACTGCGTGGGCGCGAAGTCGCTGTCGCTCACTTCGCCGAGACTGTAGGCGTAGAAATGCAGAACACGCTCGGCCGTCACGCTCGGATCGAGCTGTCGGAGCGACCCGGCCGCGGCGTTTCGCGGATTGACGAAGGTCTTTTCTTCGCGCGCTTCGCGAAGCGCGTTGAGCTTTTCGAAGTCCTTCTTGTGCATGATGACTTCGCCGCGCACTTCGAGCACTTCGGGAGCGCCTTCGGGAAGATATAAGGGCACCGAGCGGATCGTGCGCACGTTCGCCGTCACGTCTTCCCCCGTCACCCCGTCGCCGCGGGTCGCGGCCGAGACGAAAAAGCCCTTTTCATAGCGAAGGTTCACGGCGAGGCCGTCGAACTTGAGTTCGCAGTCGTACTCGACGGGCGGCGCGTCGTCGGCGAGATTGAGCGCCTTTCGCACGCGCTGATCGAAGGCCGCGGCCCCGGCCGCGGTCACGTCCGTTTCCGTGTGAATCGAGAGCATCGGGATCCGGTGGACGACCTTCCCCAAGTCTTCGCGCACGGCGCCGCCCACGCGGGTCGTGGGGGAGACGGGGCTCTTCAAGTTCGGGTGCGCGGCTTCGAGCGCCTCCAAGGCCTGCCAGACGCGGTCGTACTCGGCGTCGGGCACGCTCGGCGCGTCGAGAACGTAGTATTCGTAGGCCCAGCGGTCGAGATCCTTTTCCATCGAGCGCATGCGCGCGGCGATTTTAGCTTCTTCGGGCGTAAGCGTTTTGAGCATTCGGTGTCTCTGCAGTCGAAAAACCGGCCGAAATCGTCTCTCGGCCGGTCGAAAGGTTGGGGAGCGGATTCGTCAGCTCGCCGACGAGAAGAGGAGTCGGGCGCGCTCGCTTCCCGCGACGACGCCCGCCTTCTTCATGGCGCGCATCCTTTCGCGCGCGGCCTCTTCGATGTACATCGCCTCGGCCGTTCCGATGGGCTTGCCGTTGCAGTCGGAAAGCGCCGCGTGGAGGTGTCCGCAGAAGTGGTTCGCAAGGCGCAGGAAGGTCGAGAAGTCTCCGCGGGCTTCGTGCACGAGCGGGAGGTCAAGCGACAGGCGCAGACCCCGCGTTTCGGCGGCCGTGAGCGAAAGCGTGATTTCGGGCGAGAGGCTCTCGGCCGACGCGCGGTACTCGAAGCCGCCGCGGTTTTGTTCGAACCCCGACGCGGCGGCGAGCTTCGCCACGGCGTCGAGCGTGAAGTCGACGCTCGGATCGAGCGGCACGACTTCGAGTTCGAGACGGTTGTCGTAGTAGCGGATGAACTGGCGAAGGGTCTTCGCGGCCGCCACGGCCTCGGGAATTTCCTGAGAGAGACGCACGTTGATGTCGTACTGCGTTGCCACCGTTTCGAGGACCTGCAGGACCGACGAAGCCGTCAGTTCGTCGAGCTGCGCCGCGCGGTTCGCGAGCACCACGGCGACCACGATGTGGTCGGCGCTCTTTTGCAGACGATCGCTTTCGTAGTAGAGGCCGTCTTCGGCGCTTCGCGTCCAGACAAAGAGCGGAAGCTTGAGATTGAGCGCGCGCAGTTCGCGGCGCAGACTGTCGAGACCGCCCATCTTGAAGGTGGTCTTTTCGGGCGCGGAAATGTCGAGCACCCATTCGAGCGCCGTGTCGACGGCGGGCCATTCGGACCCGACCGCGGCGGGAACCGCGTCGACTTCCTCGGCGTTCGCGCGGGCCGCCTCTTCGGCGGCGCACTTTCGTTCCTCTTCCTCCTCGATCACGTCGTAGACGGGCGGAATGTCCGACGGGGCGGCGTCCGCGGCGGCGACGGCGGCGGGCTTGGCCTCGGCTTCCGGGGCGAGCGTGGGCTCGGTCTTCGCCGGCGCCTCCTTTTCACCCGACTTCATCAGGACGTCTTCGACCGCGTAGTCTCCGCGGATCTTGCCGGTCTTCTTCGCCGTGCGCACGTGTTGGCGGGAGCGCCAAATGAAAAAGACCGCCACCACGAGGACGACCAACACCAAGAGGACGATTTCCGTTTGTCCGAGCATGATTCCTGTCCGAAAGGATTTTTTATTCGTTCGGCCGCTACGCCTCTCGAGCGGCCCCAATTCGATGCATTGTACCGTGTTCGAAGCGCGCCCGAACGGCGCAAATCGGGCGCCCGCGCCCTTTTTTACCGATGTTTGCGAGTTTTTCGACGAAAAGATCTCTAGGATGGTGCTCAGAACGACTTGGAATACGACTCCGCCATGGATCCGAAAACGTCCCGCATCCTTTTTCTCACCGGCGCCACGCACTCCGGGAAGACGCTCCTTGCCGACCGCCTCATGAAGCGCTACGGCATTCCCGTCTTTTCGCTCGACCTCCTCAAGATGGGCCTCATCCGAAGCGGCCGGACGGCGCTCACGCCCTATGACGACGTCGCGCTCACCGAAGAGCTCTGGCCGATCGTGCGGGAGATGGTTCGCACCGCCCTCGAAAACGACCGAAGCCTCATCGTCGAGGGCGGCTACGTGCCGTGGAACTGGGCCGACTCCTTCACGCCCGAAGAGCGCGGGCACATTTTCGCCGCGGCGCTCATCATGACGCCCGCCTACGTCGAGACTCACTACGACGACATTCTTCGCCATGCCCGGGCCGCGGAAAAACGCATGGGACCGCCGCCCTCGAAGGAAGAACTCCTCGCCGAACACCGCAAAACGGCCGAGATGGCCGCGCGCCACGGCTTTCACCTGATCCGGATCGAGAAGGACTACCGCCCCGATTACCGCTTCCCTCGCTAAACCTCGTCAGGAAGCCCGGGCCCAGCCCGAGGCCTCTTCGATGTCGACGCTCACGACGCGGCTCACGCCGGGCTCCTTCATCGTGACGCCGATCAGGACGTCGGCGTACTCCATCGTCACGCGGTTGTGCGTAATGAGAAGGAACTGAGTCTTCTCCGACAAACGCCGGCAAAGCGCCGCGAGACGCCCCTGATTCGCTTCGTCGAGTGCCGCGTCCACTTCGTCGAGCAGACAAAACGGCGCGGGGTTCAAACGGAAGAACGCAAAAACGAGCGCCGTCGCCGCGAGCGACTGCTCGCCGCCCGAGAGCTGCGTGAGACTCGCGTTCTTCTTTCCGGGCGGCCTCGCCGTCACTTCGACGCCTGCCTGCAGAACATCGTCCCCGCGCAAAACGAGCTTCGCTTCGCCCCCGCCGAAGAGTTCCGTAAAGGTCTCTTCAAAGGCGCGGGCGACGGCTTCAAAAGTCTTGCGGATGCGCACCCGCGTTTCGGCGTCGATCTTGCGGATCGCCGTCTCCAAGGTTTCCGCCGCCTCTTCGAGGTCTTCCATCGTACGCCGCGCCGTCTCGTACTCTTCCTCGGCCTTTCGGAGACCCGCGAGCGCCGCGTGGTTCACTTCGCCCAAGCGCTGCTGCTCGCCCGCGAGCTTTTGGAGCCGCAGCTTGAGCGCGGGCACGCGTGCGGGATCCCGCTCTGCGAGCGCGGCCACGACGCCTTCGTCAAAGCCCGTTTCTCGGAAGCGTTCGGCAAACTGCTCGTAGAGCACGAACTTCGTCTGACGGTCGGTCTGCTTGCGTCCGATCGTTTCGGTAAGCGGCAGGAGTTCTCCGCGCAGTCTTCTTTCCTCTTCGCGCAGTCCGGTGAGTTCGCGAAGCGTCGTCTCTTCCCGGGCCCGCGCTTCGTCGGCGAGGCGTCGGAGTTCTCCTTCGGCCGCGCGGCGGATTTCGAGCGTCTCGGCGAGTCCCTCGCTTTTTTCTTCGAGGACGGCCCTCGCCTTTTCGGCCCGGTCGAGCTCCCGCTTCACGTCGGTTTCCACGCGCTCGAAGCGCACCCGTGCGGCGGAGAGCGCCTTGCGGCACTCCCCGGCTTCCAGAGTCAGGAGCTTCGCGCGGTAGTCGAGCGCCTTTTGTTCGCTTCGGGCGTGCTCGAGCGCCGAACGGGCCCGTTCGACGCGGGCGCGCGCCTCTTCCCGGCGTTTCGTCCGCTCGGGAGCGCCGGCTTCGAGTTCACGAAGCTTCGCGTCGTTTTCTTCGCGGTTCTTCCGAAGCGCCGCGTCTTCCTCGGCCCAGAGCTTTTCGCGCCGCTCGAGTTCCTCGAGGCGCTTTTGCGCCTCACGCCTTCGCTCGAGAAACCGTTCGATCGCCCATTCGCCCTTTTTGAAGGCCTCCTCGGCCTCGCGAAGTTCGCGCTGCAGATCGCGCTGTGCGTCGCGAAGCGTCCGTTCGTTTTTGACCGCATCGTTCTGTTCCGCGCGGACGCGCTCGAACACGGCCTTCGCCTCGGCGTGCCGCTCCGCGGTCTTACGGACGGCGTCGGTGAGCGTCAAAACGCCCTCCGTCGTGCGGGCCCAGAGACGAACGCGGCTGCGCGTCACCTGGTCCCCTTCGGGCGTGACGAGCGTCACGTCCGAAGGAAGCTTGGCGCGAAGGCGAAGCGCTTCTCCGAGATTCGAAACCGTGTAGTGGCGCGCGAGCCGTTCGGCGAGCACGCCTTCGACCCTCTTTTCCTTCACGGTGAAGACCGTGAGGAAGGCGGGAAGCGTCACGCCCTCCACGACGAGGGAAGCCTTCCCTTCGGAAGACTCGGACTCGCCCGAGCACCAGAAAGCTGTCTTGGCGGGCGCACGATCGCCCGTGAGACGGGCGACTTCGCCCGTATCCTCCAGCCATCGCGCTCCCGTTTCGTCGGCGAGCACGGCGTCGGCCGCCGTGATCCAGGCGGGATCGACCGTAAAGAGCGACGACGCGCGGGGCTTCTTGGCGAATCCCCGGCGCTCAAGCCAACGCCCGAGGTCCCCGGCCTTTTCCGCGCGGGCGAGCGCTTCGCGGGCGGCCTCCCATCTGGCGGCCGCGGTTCTTTCGTCGGCGAGGGCCTTCTCGTACTCGCGGGCCTTTTCGCGCACCGTGCGCTCGGCCTCCGCCATGCGGCGCCCGAGGCGCTCGCGCGCGGCCCGGGCCGCTTCCAAATCCTTTTGCGCAAGCGTCCTGCGGTCGCGAAGCTTTTCCTCTTCCGCCTCGTCGGGCACGACCGGACGGTCCCCGTCGCGCTGCAGCGCCCGATGGCGCGAGAGCGACAGAAGGCGTTCTTCGAACGACCGTTTTTGCGCGCGGGCGCTCTCCAAGGCCGACTCGAAGCGGCGGCACTCGGTTTCGACAGCCTCGGCCGTGCGCCGTTCTTCGGCGAGCGCCTTTTCGGCCGAAACCGTGAGGTCGGCCGCGCGGGCGACCGATTCTTCGAGGGTCTTTCCCTCGCTTTCGAGCTGCGCGAGGCGTTCCCGGTCCTGCCGGGTCTGCGCCTCCAATTCCGCGCGTTCCGCCTCCTTTTCACGTACGGCGTCTTCCGCGGCGCGCAGAGTGTCTGCGGCCTCCGCCCTGCGGCGGCGGTCTTCCGCGAGACGGGCTTCGAGCGCCGCGATTTCTCGCTCGGCTTCGCGCACGCGTTCGCCCGTGGCGAGCGCTTCGCTGCGGGCGTTTTCAAAACGGCGTTCCGCTTCGGGACCGGCGTCTTCGAGCGATCGTAAGCGGTCCTTCGTCTCGTCGACCGCTCGCGAAAGATTTCCGATCACGACGTCCATCTCGCGCACGCTGGCGCGGGCTTCTTCGCGCTGTCCCCAAAAAAGCCGCGCTTCAGCGCTCCGGCGCTCTTCGTCGAGCTTTTCCCAACGCGCCGCCGTTTCAGCTTCGGCGCGCAGGCGCTCCATCGTTTCCTTCTTGACCGTCTGCAGGTCGGCCGCGCGCTCGAGGTTTTCACGGGTTTGCCGCAGGAGCGTTTCGGTTTCCCGACGGCGCTCGCGGTAGAGCCCCACGCCCGCCGCCTCTTCAAAGTAGTTGCGAAGCTCTTCGGGACGCGCGCGGATGAACTGACTCACCGTCCCCTGCGAAATGATGGCGTAGCTTTTCGTTCCGAGTCCCGTCCCCGCGAAGAGCTCCTGCACGTCGCGGCGGCGCACGGTCTGACGGTTGATCGAGTAGGCGGAGTCGCCGTCCCTCGTAATGACGCGCTTTACCGAGAGCTCCGCATAGGCGCCCCAGGGACCTTCGAGCGTGCCGTCCGTCTCGAGGATCAGCTCCACGCTCGCGCGCCCGAGTTCCGCGCGGGCCGTGGAACCCGCGAAGATGAGTTCCGTCATGCGGGCTTCGCCGCGAAGTTCCGCGGCGCGGCCTTCGCCGAGCACCCACCGCACGGCGTCGATGATGTTCGACTTGCCGCATCCGTTCGGGCCCACGATGGCCGTGAGCGGAACGTCGATGTCGATGACGGTGAGATCGGCGAAGCTTTTGAAGCCGGCGATTTTGATTTGTCGAAGGCGCACGTCGGGGAGGAAAGAAAAAGTTCTGGAAGGACTCGTCATTGTACCGACGCGGACCTTTGAGCGCAGGGCGGGAGCCTTTCGGAAAGAACATGCGACGCCCTGCGTCGTCCGAGCCCCCTTTCGGCGGAAAGCCTCTCCCTCGAACTCCCTTATAATTGCGGGACCTTTTGGATCCTTTTCTCGGAATACGACATGTACGAAATCGCGCCTCTCCTCGATGATCCCCTGCACAACCTCAAGACCATCCGGGACATCTACCGCTGGGCCATCACGGAAATGGAAACGGCCGAAATCTCGTTTGGCCACGGCTGCAACGACAGTTTCGAAGAGTCGTCCTTTCTCATCTGCCGCGCCTTGAAGCTCCCGTTCGAGCACTTCGACGACTTCCTCGACGCCGCGCTCACGCACAACGAACTTCTGCGCCTCGTGAACCTCATCGACCGGCGCGTCCACGAAAAGACCCCGTCCGCCTACCTTCTGAAGGAAGCCTGGCTCACGAACCATCAGTTCTACATCGACGAGCGCGCGCTCATTCCGCGCTCCTACATCGCGGAACTCCTGGAAGAAGACCTCGCCCCCTGGATCGAGGATCCCTATGAAGTGGGTTCGGTCCTTGACCTCTGCACGGGCTCGGGGTGCCTTGCGATTCTCGCCCAGGGCACCTTCCCGAACGCCGCCGTGACGGGCTCGGACATTTCCGCGGACGCCCTCGAAGTCGCCAAAATCAACCGCCATGACTACGGCATGGACGACACGCTCGAGCTCGTTCAGGGCGACCTCTTCTCGGCGCTCGAAGGCCGCACGTTCGACCTCATTCTCTCGAATCCGCCCTACGTGACGACGGCGAGCATGGAGGCGCTCCCCACCGAATACCGCCACGAACCGAGCCTCGCGCTCGCCGCGGGCGCCGACGGCATGGACGTCGTCCGCCGCATGCTCCCCGAAGCCGCGAAGCACCTGAACGACGGCGGCATGCTCATCGTCGAGGTGGGCGACGGGCTCGAAGCCGTGGAAGCCGCCTTCCCCGGCCTGGAACTCACGTGGCTCTCCGTTTCGGGCGGCGACGATCAGGTCTTCATGGTCACGAAGGAAGCGCTTCTCGCCTACTTCGGCTGATTTTCGGTCCCCATTTGCTGTTCAAGGCCGCGCGCTCCGAAGCGCGGCCTTTTTGAGTTTCTTTCATGCTCCGACTGTTGCACCTTGCCCTCGCGCGCGGCACCCGCGTGCTCTACGAAAACGCCACGCTGACGGCGTCGCCCGGCGAACGCATCGGACTCGTCGGTCCGAACGGCTGCGGCAAATCCACGCTCTTTGCGGCCGTCCTCGGAGAACTCGGGACGGAGCGCGGCGACATCGAACGCCCGCCCTTGGACCGCGTCGCCCACGTCGCGCAGTCCTTCGTCACGGAAAACGTGCCGGTCCTCGACTTCGTGCTTTCGGGCCACGCGCCGCTCGTCGCCGCGAAGAAGCGCCTCGCCGAACTTGAAAACTCCTCGGACGAACTTGCGCTCGCCGCCGCGCACGCGGAACTCGCCGAATTGAACGAAGGCGCCATCGAAGCGCAGGCGCGCACGATCCTCGCGGGTCTCGGCTTTCGCGATTCCGACGCCGAACGCCTCGTCTACGACTTCTCGGGCGGCTGGCGAAACCGCGTGGCGCTCGCGCGGGCACTGATGTGTCCGGCCGACCTCCTGCTTCTTGACGAACCGACGAACCACCTCGACATCGACAGTCTGATCTGGCTCGAAAATTGGCTGCGCCACGTCGAGGCGACGGTCCTCATCATCTCGCACGACCGCGAGTTTCTCGACCGCTCGGTCGAGACGATCTGGTCGATCGAAGACGGCACGATCGTGCGCTACGCCGGAAACTTCACGAAGTTCGAGGCGCAGCGAATCGAAAAGCTGCGGCTGCAGGACGCGGCCGCCAAGGCCTTCGAGCGCGAAGCCTCGCACCTCACGGCCTTCATCGAACGCTTTCGCTACAAGGCCTCGAAAGCCCGTCAGGCGCAGTCCCGCATCAAGATGCTCGAGCGCCTGCAGTCGGTCGAACCCGTGCGCGCGAAGCGCGAGTGGCGCTTTGAATTTCCGAAGCCCGAACGCCTCCCCGAACATCTCGTCGACGCGGAAGGCCTCTCGGCGGGCTACGAAGATCTGACGGTCCTGCGAAACGTCTCGTTTTCAATCCGCTCGGGCGACCGAATCGGCGTCTTGGGCGTCAACGGCGCCGGGAAGTCCACCCTCATCAAGACGATCGTGGGCGTCCTTCCGAAGCTCGCGGGCGATCTTCGCCGCGGCCAAGGGCTCTCGATCGGCTACTTCGCGCAGCATCAGTTGGATGCGCTCCGCATGGACGAAACGCCGCTCGAACACATGCGGCGCCTTGCGCCCGACGAGCGCGAACAGACGCTTCGCGACCACCTCGGGCGCTACCGCTTCTCGGGGGACTTTGCGACGTCGCCCGTCGGCCCCATGTCCGGGGGCGAAAAGGCGCGCCTTGCGCTTGCACTCCTCGCCTGGGAGAAGCCCAACCTTCTGGTGCTCGACGAACCGACGAACCACCTCGACATGGAAACGCGCGAAGCGCTCACCATGGCGCTCTCCACCTTTGAAGGGGCAGTGCTCCTCGTCTCGCACGACCGACACCTTCTGCGCGCCGCGACGGATTCGCTCTGGCTCGTTCACGACGGGGCGATGCAGCCCTATGACGGCGACCTCGACGACTACGCGAAACTCGTGCTCGAACACCGCAAGACGCAGCTCGCCGAAGAGCGTCGCGCCCAGAAGGCGGACGAAACGCGTCAGGCGAACGTCAACAAGAAGGAAGCACGGCGCTTGGAAGCACAGGAGCGCGCCCGCATCGCGGCCTTGCGAAAGCCCCTGCAAAAGAAGCTCGCCGTCGTCGAAAAGAAGATGGCGGAGAAAAACGAAGCGCTCTCGGTTCTCGCCGCGCGCCTTGCCGACCCGGCCTTCTACGAGGAGTCTCCCGAAGAGGTCGCGCGCGTGACGCGCGAGCACGGCGAACTCGTTCCGCAAATCGAGGCGCTCGAAGCCGAGTGGCTCGAGCTCTCCGAAGAAATCGAGTCGATTTCCTGACGCGCATCATCTCAACGGCCGACGGCAAAGAAAACCGTCGGCCGTTACACTCTTAGCTTTCCCCTATTCCCGCATTCCGACGACAGACAGCCAAGAAAAAAGCAGTCGGATGCGAAAAGACCGTGCCGCAGGCGCCCCTTTCGGACCGCCGCGCGCCCTAGGAGAACACCTTGCATTCCATCGTTTCCGACGCGCTTTCGCGCGTTCTTTCGGGAGAGGCTCTCTCCCGTGAAGACGCCCTTCGACTCTGGGACGCCCCCGCGGAAGAACTCTTCGAGGCCGCGCGCACGATCACGCGGCACCTCGCGCCCCGCACCTTCAACTTTTGTTCAATCGTGAACGCCAAGTCGGGGCGCTGCACCGAGGACTGCCGCTGGTGCGCGCAGTCGCGCCACTTCGCCACCGACGCCCCCGAATATCCGCTGATCGACGAAAAGACGGCGCTCGAAGCCGCTCGCCGCACCGAAGCCGCGGGCATTCCGCGCTTCTCGTTCGTGACGAGCGGACGCAAACTCTCGCCCCGGGAAGTGCGCGACCTCGCGAAGCTCGTTCGCGCCGTACGCCGAGAAACGAGCGTTGAAGTCTGCGTGTCCGCGGGACTGCTCAAAGAAGAGGAATTGCGCCAACTGCGCGACGCGGGCGTCGTTCGCTATCACTGCAACCTCGAAGCCTCGCCCGACTACTTCCCCAAGGTCTGCACTTCGCACACGACGAAGGACAAGGTCGAGACGCTCCAGGCCGCGCGCCGCGCGGGGCTAGACCTCTGCTCGGGCGGCATCATCGGGATGGGCGAGACGCCCGCCGACCGCATCGACCTGGCGCTCACGCTGCGGGACCTCGGTCTTCCCTCGGTGCCGATCAACCTGCTCGCCCCGATTCCGGGAACGCCCCTGGAATCGACGCCGCTTCTCTCCGAAGAAGACTTTTTGCGCACGGTCGCGGTGTTTCGCTTTCTCCTTCCCCAGGCGCACCTGCGCTTTGCGGGCGGACGCGCGCGGCTTTCCGAAGAAACGGTCCGCAAGGCCTTGGAGATCGGCATCACGAGCGCCATCGCGGGCGACCTTTTGACGACCGTGGGCTCGAGCGTCGAAGAAGACAAAAAGCGCGTGCGCGAAGCGGGCTACGAATTGGACGACGACCTGGCGTTCGACCGCGCCCACCTCTGGCACCCCTACACCGGGACGATCGATCCGACGCCGGTTCTCAAAGTCGCGAAGACCGAAGGCTGCGAAATCGTGCTCGCCGACGGACGGCGCCTCTTGGACGGCACTTGCTCCTGGTGGTGCGCGCTTCACGGCTACGGCCGCGAAGAACTGAAGCGCGCCATGCACGAGCAGATCGAAACGATGTCCCACGTCATGTTCGGGGGTCTCACGCACGAACCCGCCGTGAAGCTCGGACGCCTCATTCTGAAGCACGCACCCGCGGGTCTCGAGAAGATCTTCTACGCCGACAGCGGATCGGTCGCGGTCGAGGTCGCCATGAAGGCGGCCGTGCAGTACCAGATGGCCCTGGGGCGCACGACCCGCACGAACTTCGCGACGCCGCGCCAGGGCTACCACGGCGACACCTGGAACGCCATGTCGGTGTGCGACCCCGTCTCGGGGATGCACACAGTCTTCGGGGGCGCTTTGCCCGGACGCTTCTTCGCGCCCGCGCCGGTCTCGCGCTTTGACGGCGACTGGAACCCCGAAGACGAAACCGCGCTTCGCGCGCTCTTTGAAGCGCACGCCGACAGAATCGCGGCCTTCATTCTCGAGCCGATCGTCCAGGGGGCGAGCGCCATGTGGTTCTACCACCCCGAATACCTGCGGGCGGCGCGTCGTCTCTGCGACGAATTCGGCATTCTCCTCATTTTTGACGAAATCGCCACGGGCTTCGGCCGCACGGGCCGCTATTACGCGTCCGAGTGGGCGGGCGTCTCGCCCGACCTGATGACGATCGGCAAGGGCCTCACGGGCGGGATGCTCACGCTCTCGGCCGTCCTCACGACAAACGAGGTGGCCGACACGATTTCGCGCGCGGCCCCGCACGCCCTCATGCACGGCCCCACCTTCATGGCGAATCCCCTCGCCTGCGCGGCGGGGATCGCAAGTCTGGAACTTCTCGAAAAGACCGACTGGCAGGCCGACGTGGCGCGCGTGGAAGCCGCCTTGAAGCGCGGCCTCGAACCCCTGCGGGGACTTCCCGGGGTCGTCGACGTGCGCGTACTCGGTGCGCTCGGCGTCGTGGAACTCGAACGCGCCCCCGATCGGTCCGTCACGAAGGCCTTCGTCGACGCGGGCGTCTGGGCGCGTCCCTTCGGGCGCATCGCCTATCTGATGCCGCCCTTCGTCATGACGGACGAAGAGCTCGAACGCCTTACCGCGGGCTTCCGGGCGGGTCTTCGTGCGCACGGTGTCCACGCATGAGCGTAACCGACCGACTGCGCTCGGCGCTCGCAAGTCTCGCCGCCCGTGATTCGTTGCGAACGATCCGTCTTCGGCCCAAGGGCGTGATTTCGCTTGCCGGCAACGACTATCTCGGTGCGGGAGCGGACGAGGCCCTGCGCGCGGCCTTCTTTGAGAGTCCCCTCTCGCGCTTCGGACTCGCAAGCGGCTCCTCGGCGCTCCTCTTTGGCGAAAGCGAAGCGCACGAGGGGCTTCGCGAAGTGCTTCGCCGTCAATACGGGCGGGAGAGCCTTCTCTTTCCCTCGGGGTGGCAGCTCAACACGGGCTTTTTGGCGGCGCTCGGCGCCGCCTTCGGGCGTGACGTCTTCTTTCTCGCCGATCGGCTCGTGCACGCGAGCATGATCGACGGGCTTCTCGCCGCCAAACGCCACGGCGCGAATTTTCTGCGCTTTCCCCACAACGACTGCGGCGCGCTCGAGCGCCTTCTCGAGCGCACCGCACCCAAGCACGAAATCGTCGTGATTTTGACGGAGAGCGTCTTCAGCATGGACGGCGACTGTGCGGACTTGGCGCGGCTCGTCGCCCTCAAGAAGCGTTGGAAAAACGTGCTTCTTGCCGTCGACGACGCGCACGGTCTCGGGATTTTGGGCGCGAACGGCCGGGGGCCCGCCGAAGAGGCAGGCGTAGAGAGTGACATCGACTTTCGCATCCTCACCTTCGGCAAGGCCGCGGCCTCTTCGGGCGCGGCGCTTCTGGCCGACCCCGACTGGCTTACGCTCGTCACGAACTACGCGCGGCCCCTCATCTTCACGACGGCGGAGTCGCCCCTGCAGGCCGCTTGGACGTCCTTCGTTCTTTCGCAGATTCCCAATTGGTCGGAGCGCCGAGCGAGGCTTCGCGCGCTCGAAGCACGGGTTCTCGCGGCGCTCGGAAATGAAGCGAACGCCAACGGCACGCCGATTCTCCCCTGGGTCCTGGGCGACAACGCCCGCACCTTGGAAGCGGCGAAGCGCCTCGAAGAGGCGGGCTTTCTCGTCTCGGCCGTACGGCCGCCCACGGTCCCCGAAAGAACGTCGCGGCTTCGCATTTCGCTAGCCAGCAGTCTCACCGACGATCAAGTCGACGCCTTTTGCCTGGCGCTCGCGCGCCTCAAGATGGAGTTCTCGCTTTGAAGCACCAATTCCTCGCACTCGCCCCCAACGCCCGCAGCCTCACGATCTTCTTTGCGGGCTGGGGATCGTCTCCCGAGCGCTTCCGGGACCTTCGTCCCGCAAGCGGGCACGACCTCCTTTTGCTTTGGGACTTTGACGGCGCCGTAGGAGCGCTCCCCGATCTCTCCCGATACGAAACCGTCGACGTGGTCGGCTGGTCCCTGGGCGTTCGCATCGCGGCCGACTGGGTGATGGAAAGCGATCTCCCCGTGCGGCGCTTCACGGCGGTGGCGGGCACGCTCACGCCGATCGATCGGCGTCTCGGCATTTCGCCCCTCGTCTTTGACCGCACGACGGACGGCTTCAACGAAGAGACGCTCCAAGGGTTCCTTTTCAACATGACGGGCTCCGACGAGGCGGCCCGAGCGCTTCGCGAAAGCGAGCGCACGCTCGAATCCCTCGGACAAGAACTGCGGCTTCTTCGCGACACCTATCGGGAGGCGCCCTTCGAAGGAGATCTTCGGACGCGCGTCGAAACGGTCTGCGCCTTCCTTCCCGGGGCCGACCGCATCGTCCCCGCCGCGGCGCAGGAGCGCGCCTGGGGCGCTCTGAGCGTCACGCCCGTCAGAACCGGCGAGCCGCACTGGTGTCCCGAAGCACTGCAAAGGGCGATCCATGGAGAAGTCTGACGCCGTCGCCCTGCGCTTCACCGGCGCCCTTTCGACCTATGAGGAACACGCCCGCGTGCAGCGGGAGGCGGCCGACCGTCTGACGGAGCGCCTTCTCACGCTTCGCACCTCTTTCGGACGGGTCTTCGAAGTGGGCTGCGGCACGGGACGATGGAGCCGAACGCTCGCCGCCCGATCGAACATTAACGCCCTGTGGCTCAACGATCTCTCGCCCGAACTCGCCCGGGAAGCCCGAAAGCGCCTCCCCGACGGGGTCCGTGAAAAGGCCAAAGTCCTTGCGGGCGACGCCGAGCGCGTCGTCTGGCCCGACGGGCTCGACCTCGTGCTCGCGGGTTCGGTTCTGCAGTGGTTTTCGCGCCCGGAAGTCTTCTTCGAAAATCTTCGGCGGCGACTTCGCCCCGGAGGTCTCGCCGCGGTCGTCACCTACGGTCCCGAGAACTGTCGGGAAGTGAAGGCCTTGACCGGACGGGGGCTCGCCTATCCCGATGCGGAGGCGCTCGTACGCTTCGCCGCGGGCTTTCGGGTGCATCATCATTCGAGCGAAATCCGTCGGGAGCGCTTTGCTTCGCCGCGCGCGGTGCTTCGTCACCTGCGCGCGACGGGCGTCACGGGGACGCACGATGGATTCCGATGGACAAAGGAAAGTCTTCTCGCCTTTGAAGAGACCTATCGGGCGCGTTTTGCCGCGGAAAGCGGTGCGGAGGGCGTCTCCCTCACCTATCATCCCGTCACCATGCTTTTGGAGAAAACATCATGACGCTGCAGTTTGTGAGCGGCATCGACACGGACGCGGGGAAGACCGTCGCGACCGGGTGGCTCGCCGCACGCCTTCTTGAGGAAGGACGAAAAGTCATCACCGCCAAGCTCGTGCAGACGGGCTCGGACGAACTCTCGCCCGACATTCTGACGCACCGACGCCTCATGGGGACGGGGCTTCTCCCCGCCGACCGAGACGGACGCACGATGCCCGAAACCTTCCGCTATCCGGCCTCGCCCCATCTCGCGGCCGAGCTTGACGGCCGTGCGGTGGACTTTGTGAAGATCGAGGGCGCGCTCGCGTCGCTCGACGCCGAATACGAGACGGTGCTCGTCGAAGGGGCGGGCGGCCTCATGGTGCCGCTTACGCGCGAGCTCCTCACGATCGACTACGTGGCCGAAAAGGGTTGGCCCGTCTGGTTCGTGACGTCGGGCAAATTGGGGTCCGTCAACCACACGCTCCTGTCGCTCGAAGCCATGAAGCGGCGCGGCATGCCGCTCGCGGGCATGATCTTCAACGACTTCTGTCCCTCGCACGACGAAGTGATCGCCAAGGATACGAAGGAATACCTCCGGACGGCGCTCGCGCGCTTCTACCCCGAAGCGCCCTTTCTCGTCTGTCCGACGATCGATCTGTGAGTCCTTACGGCAAGGCCGCCCGAAGCGATGCGCTTCGCGGCGGCCTTTCTGTTCGGACGAAGGAAAACGTCAGGGTTCTAGCGACACGAAGTCGTCGGGATCGACGAAGCGGCCCTTTTCGCTCAGGAACATCCCGCGCAACCACTGCACGGCCGGATCCTTGTCGACGCGGACGTGCCAGAGGAAGTGGGGCGTGTAGTCCGAAATGCGCGAGGGCTTGCCGAGAATCACGTAGTCGCCACCTTCGGCGACGCGGCGCGCGGCGAGCTGCAGGCCCGTCATCGCGACGAGGCTCGTGCCGCGCAGGCACTCGAAGGCCTGCGTGAAGTACGGCACCCAGACGGCCGTTTCCAGAGACCGGTAGGGAATGTCGGACTGATTCGGCGTGAAGGGATCCTCGGGCGCAATGTTCTGCGAAGGAATGAGGCTCGTCTTCACGAAGCGGTAGCGAAGAATGTCGGCTTCATGAAGCGTTCTCGTGTGCGCGAGTTCGACGAGCGGGTGCGAAGCGTGCACCACGTAGACGATCGCGTCGCGGCAGATGGGCTGCGAGCGGATGTCGGGATCGTTTTCGTGCGTCGGATAGACGGCGAGGTCGAGCGCTCCGGACTTGAGCTGCATGCCGATGTTGACGTCGAGCGGACGAAAGTCGATCGAGGCGAGCGGCGCCGCCGCGACGATCGCGGGAAGCGCGGGAACGAGGTAGTTGTATACGCCGTAGTCGACCGCCCCGACGCGGAAGGTGCGCGCGAGTTCCGCCGGATTGAAGCTGCGGCCCACGCCCGAGAGAAGCTGCTGGTAGTCGAGGAGCATCGTGCGCAGAACCGGTTCGATTTCGCGGGCCCGCGCGGTCGGGAGCATTCCGAGGTGGTAGCGCGTGAAGAGTTCGTCGCCGAAGATGAGGCGCAGTTTCGAGAGCACGCGGCTCGCCGAGGCGACGCTCGTCGTGCAGCGTTCCGCCGTCTGCGAAAGATTGAGCGTCTCAAAAAGCGTAACGAAGAGACGCACCGACTCCATGTCCAAGGTCGGCAGTTTTTGTTCTGACATTTACGGCACCTCCCTCCGAATAAAAGAAAACGAAGCGCCGCCCTTTCGAGAACGGCCTTCGTCCTTAAGCATACTCTAGCGACCGATGCGCTTGGGCTTGGGGAACATCCCGAGCGCATCGGTTTTGTTATTCAGAATGTCAATTCGCTTCCGAGGGTTTATCCGAGGAGGGGGCTTCGGACGGAGCTTCCGCCGCAGGGGCGGTAGCGGCCTCGGCTTCGGGCGCCTTGAATTCGCGCTGCGCCGCCTGCACCATCTGCATGATGATGGCGTTGGCGACTTCGGCGTCGCGGTCCATTTCCTCTTCCGTCGGATCGCGTCCTTCGGCAAAGGCCTTCTTGCAGCGCGGACCGTCGCGAAGGACGTAGCCCATCACGGTTTCTTCGCGCAGCCCCTGCGGCACCGAGTCGGCGTCGTCGGCAAGGTAGAGCGTGCGCATGTCGCTCATGAAGTGGGCATTGTGAAGAAGCTCGCTCATGAAGGCGGCGTCGGCTTCGTCGACCGAATTGAAGCCGACGAGGTTCATGTTGAAGGCGTCGGCCGCTTCGGGCTTCCAGTCGGGGTAGTCGCGCAGGAATTCTTCCGTCACGGTGTTGTCGGTCAAGACCTTGTCGAAGTCGAGGAGTTCCTTGTTGACGAGCGACAGGTTCGACGTCACGAAGCCCGTGTAGGCCGTGATGAGGGCGTCCTTGCAGTTCGTGACCGAAATGAGGTTTTCGGGACCGTACTGGGCGATTTCGCCCGTCATGTCGAGGAAGCTCATCACGAAGTCGACCGCGAAGAGGCAACAGAGGTCGCGGCGTCCGAGGATCGCCACCTGATCGCCGATGCCCGCCTGCGTGAACTTGGGACGCGCCCAGTTTTCGCGGATCGCCTCGACGACGCCCGTGCCCATCCAGCCCGAGTCGTCCTGCAGGTCCGCGCGCATGTCGAGAAGCGTGGCGGCGAGCGCATAGGCGACGCCCGCGACGTGGTCTTCACGCTCGATCATCGAGAGGCGGCTCGAGCGCGAGATCGCGTTCGAGAGCGCGTAGGAGAACCCGATGAACATGTCCTGGAGCTGCATGTAGTCGGAGAGGTCCTGATGCTGCACCTCGCAGCCCTGCATGTTCTGCGCGAGGATTTCGAGGTGCGGGAAGCCCTGTTCTTCGTAGAAACGGTTGTTGAGCGACTCGCGAAGGACGTCGAGCATGTAGGTGTAGCCCGTCTTGGCTTCGTGGCGGGCGCGGCGCTTCTTGAGTTTGCGGGCGCGGTCGGGATTGGTTTTGCTCTGCGGCATGATGGTCCTTATTTTGAGTTGCCGGGCACGGGGCCTTAGATTGAACTTAAGAAGTGTAGAGCGGCAACCTTAAGCCGAGATTTCCGATTTTTTACCCTTCGCCCGAAGGGCAAAGGGGCGGCGCCTCTCGGGACGCCGCCCCTTTGCAAGTGCTTGAGTGATGGACCTCGTCAGCCTTCGCCGCGCTTGGGCGCGAAGACGGAAAGCCCGGCCCCCGCGATCATGCCGACCACGGCGGGCAGGATCCACTCAAGCCCGTGCGCCGCGAAGGGGAGCGCATCGGCGAAGTCCGAGAGTCCGGGAACGCGCACCCCGAAGGCCTCGACGCCCGCAAGGACCGAGAAGATCCCCGTCGCGACGACGGTCGCGGGATAGAGGGCCTTGAGCGAGAGAAGAAGCTTCGAGGCGAGCGTCAGGAGCCCGAGCACGATGAGAACGATCGCGACGGGATAGATCGCGACGAGAAGCGGGACCGAGAACTTCAGAATGAGCGTGAGCCCGGCGTTCGCGATCACCATGCTCGCGAACGCGAAGACCGCGGCCCAGCCGCGGTAGCGAAGGACCGGGAAGGTCTCGGCGAAGTAGTTCGAACAGCAGGAAATGAGCCCGACGCAGGTGTTGAGGCAGGCGATGAAGAAGATGAGCCCCATCAGCACCGTCCCGACGGGACCGAAAAGGTCGGCCGCGACGAACGTCAAGGTCTGCGCGCCGTTTTCCATCCCGGCATAGACGCCTCCGGCCTGCGATCCGATCAGGGCGAGCGCGCCGTAAACCGCGAAGAAGACGAGCGCCGCGATCGCGCCCGCAAAGACCGTTTCCTTTACGACGGCGCCTTCCGAGCGGATCCCGAAGGCGCGGATGTTGATCGCGATCACGAGGCCGAAGTTGAGGGCCGCGATCGTGTCCATGGTTTGATACCCCTCGATGAAACCCGTCGCAAAGGCTCCTCCAGCGTACGCGCCCGTCGGCGCCGCCGCGTCGCCGAGCGGCTGAAAGCAGATCCCGAGAAAGAGAATCGCGATGAGACCGATGAGGGTCGGGCAGAGGAACTTCCCGAGGAATTTCGTGAGCTTTGCCGGATCGAGCGCGATGACGTAGGCGAGCGCAAAGAAGAGGACCGAGTAGACGAACTGCGAAAGCCCGAGCGCACCGAAGCCGCCCAACGTTGCGTCGAGGAGCCCCGCGCTCTCGAGCGCCGGGCGCATCACCATCTCAAAGGACGTGCTCGCCGTGCGGGGAATCGCAAGGCACGGCCCGATCGAAAGATAGATGAGAAGCGTAAAGAGAAAGGCGAAGCGGGCGTTCACTCGCGAGGCGAGCGTCGTAAGGCCCCCTGACTCCGCCACGGCCATGACGCCGAGAATCGGAAACCCGACCGCCGTCACGAGAAAGCCCGCGAGCGCCGCGGGCATGTCGGTGCCCGCCTGCGCCCCGAGAAAGGGCGGAAAGATCAGGTTCCCAGCTCCGAAAAACATGGAGAAAAGCGTGAGGCCGACGAGAAGCCGTTGAGAAAAGCGAAGGGAGGTTTGCTCGAGCATGTCGTTCTTGTTGTGTTCGCAGGAGTGAAAAAAAAAGAAAAAGCCGACGCGCTTTCTCCCGAACGGTCTTCGAGCGGAGGCGCTGATAAACGGCGCGAACCGCAAACGATAGCAAATTTTTTGTCCGTCTCACGGGAAGCCGCTCACAAAACGGCGGATTTTTCCCGCTTTTGCGGGTGAAATCGTCTCAAAAGCAAGTGCGGCAAAGACTTCCCGTGCGCTACACTTAGGAGAAGCTCTTGTTTTGGCAATTTGTTTTTTCAGGGAACGGAACAGATGGGCAACACTGACATTGAATGGCTCAAGGCCACGCTTTCGGACGCCGCCGAAGAACTGCAGCGCGTGATCGAACGTCTCGAAGCGGACGGCTCGGAAAAGGACGCCGAACACATCGTCACGCACGACCTCGTGCACGTCTATGCGAAACTCAACTACGCGGTCAACACCCGCGAACTCGGGCACCTCGCGCTCGAAGCGCTCACCGAGGACGAACTCATCGCCTGGCCGGAAGTGATGCCCTTTGCGACGATGGACGAACTCGAAGCCATGGTCGACTTTGAACCGAAAAACTGAAAAGCGTTCTTTCCCAATGCAAACGCCCGCGTGAGCGGCCCGAAGGCCGCGCGCGGGCGTTGTCGTTTGCGCTGCCGACCGGGACGGTTCGGTCAGTCCTTGGCTTCGGGAGCCGGGCGCAGATCGCGAAGGCGCCAACCGAAGAGCGTCATGACGAGGAAGTAGACGACCGCGGCGCCGGCCACGAGACCGAGCGTTCCGGCCGCGCGGACGGGCCACGCGAGCGCCGTCCAGGAGACGCCGCGCTGCGCAAACCACAGCCCGACGGCCATGACGAGCGACCCCGCCGCCACCTGCAAAAGGAACTTTCCCCAGCCCGCGCGGGGACGATAAATCCCGCGGCGCCCGAGAATGAGAAGAAGTGACCCGGCGTTGACGCAGCTCCCGAGACCCACCGAAAGCGCGAGCCCCGCCTGATCAAAGAGCGGCACCGTCGCGAGGTTCAGAAGCTGCACGACGACGAGACTCAGAAAAGCGATGCGCACGGGCGTTCGAATGTCCTTTCGCGCGTAGAAGGCGGGCGCCGCGATCTTGAGCGTGATGAGCCCGATGAGGCCGACGGAGTAGCCCACCACCGCCCTCGCCGTTTCCGCGACGTCGGCGGGCGAGAAGTTTTTCCCCTGAAAGAGGAAGGCAACGAGCGCCTCGGACGTGAGCCAGAGCCCCAAGGCCGCGGGGATCCCGACGAGCACGACGAGCCGAAGACCGTGATCAAGGAGCGCGTTGTAGCGCTCGGCGTCCCCCCGAGCGTGGGCGGCGGAGAGCCCCGGCAACAGCACCGTCCCGAGCGCCACGCCCAGAAGGGCCGTCGGGAATTCCATCAGGCGGTCCGCATAGTTGAGCCAGGTCACGGCCCCGTGCCCCAAGTGCGAGGCGATGTTCGTGTTGATGAGAATCGAGAGCTGCGCCACACCCACCCCGAAGAGCGCGGGGAGCATGAGGGAGAGAACCTTTCGCACGTCCGCGTCGGCAAGGGACGCGCGAATCCCCCTCGGCCGCAGGATGCAGCCGAGCTTCGCGAGCGCCGCGATCTGCGCGCCCAACTGCAGAACGCCCCCGATGAGGACGGCGGCCGCAAGCGCCCAGATGGGCTCGTCAAAGTACGGCGTCAGAAGGATCGTCGCGCCGATGAAGCTCAGGTTGAGCAAAATCGGCGTCGCCGCGGGAATCGCGAAGCGCTTCATCGTGTTGAGAATCGAAGCCGCAAGCGCGACCAAGCTCATGAAGGCGATGTAGGGGAACATCCAGCGCGTGAGCGCCACCGCAAGGTCGAAGGCTTCCGGGTCGGAGCGCATCCCGCCCGCGATCGCGAGGACGAGCAGGGGCGCGGCGAGGACGCCCAGGACGCTCGCCGCGAAGACGGCAAGACTGAGGATCGTGAAGACGTGCTCCAGGAAGCTCTGCGTGCGCTCGGGCGCGTTTCGCTCGCGCACGTCCGAGAGCATCGGCACGAAGGCCTGCTGAAAGGCGCCTTCGGCGAAGAGCCGCCGCAGCATGTTCGGCAGACGGAAGGCCACGTAGAAGGCGTCCGTCGCGGCGGTCGCGCCGAAGTAGCGGGCGATCAGCATGTCGCGGATCACGCCCGTGATGCGGCTCACGAGCGTGAGGCCGGAGACGGTGAGCGCGGAACGGAGTAAAGACATCGGTGCGGCATCCCCTGGGAACGGTGCGAGGCGGAGACGGTCGGGCGCAATCCCCTGCCGTCCGGACGAATCGCGGCTTCGTATCCGAAGCGCACAATTTTTCCCGCCTTCGATTTGTTTTTTGATCGGAAAATTGTTATAGTTTAGGACTTTTCGGAATCCGCAAAGTGTAACGCGTCCGGACGCTTCCACGGAAGACGGTCCTGCGGGATTTGCAAAACTCGGCCAACGTGTCTTGGGCAACTATGGGCGTAACTCTCGCGAACGCCCGCCTCGGTTTGGTTTTCAGCCCGTCCGGAGCCTTTGACGGACCCGAATAAGATTTTTTTCGAAAAAAAGACTTCACTTCAAGCGAGCCCCGCTCGCGTGTAGGAGCTCTCGGCGGTTGACGAGTCTCTTCTGCCGACCGACTCCATTTGCTAAGGACATTCACAAATGGCTAATACCAAGCAAGCTCGTAAGCGCGCCCGTCAGATCGTTGCGCGTAACCTGCACCTCTCGGCTCAGCGCAGCCAGTTCCGCACCGCCATCAAGGCCGTGCGCAAGCTCATCGTCGCCGGCGACAAGGCTGCCGCTCAGGAAGCCTTCAAGAAGGCCGAATCCGTGATCGATGCGATGGCTCGCAAGGGCGTTCTCCACGCCAACGCCGCCGCTCGTCACAAGAGCCGTCTGAGCGCCTCGATCAAGGCCATGGCCTAATTGCGAGATGCTTTGCGTTCGGGGACGCGAGAGTCCCCGGGCGAAGAAAAACCCCGCCGTTGCGAGACGAGCGGGGTTTTTTGCGTCTTGGCGGTCCGTTCTCAGGCCTTTTCGCCCGCCACGACGGGTTCGAGTTCAAGTCTCAGACCGAACTTCTCCTCGACGTCCGCGCGGATGTCTTCGGCGACGCGCAGAACGTCCTCACCCGTGGCGCCCCCGAGGTTCACGAGAATGAGGGCGTGGCGCTTGTAGACGCCCACCGTGCCGCGCTCGGCTCCCTTCCAGCCCGAGGCCTCGATGAGCCAGGCGGCGGCGAGCTTGCGCCGTCCCCCTCCGAGCGGATAGGAGGGAATCCCGGGGTGTTCCGTAAGGATGTGGTGCCAGAGAAGCTTCTCGGCGACGGGGTTCTTGAAGAAGGACCCGGCGTTGCCGATTTCCTTGGGATCGGGGAGCTTTGCCGCGCGCACGGCGCGCACCGCCGCCGCGACCGTTTGCGGCGTCGTGGGTTCGAGACGGGTCTTGCGGTAGGCTTCGAGGTCCTTGTAGTCGACGCGCGGCACCCACTCCTTCGGGAAGCGAAGCACGGCCGAAAGGATCACTTCGCCTCGGCCCGCTTCGGTCTTAAAGCGCGAATGACGGTAGCCGAAGTCGCAGTCTCCGACGCCGTAGTCGACGACGCTTCCGTCGGGACGGAGCACCCGGACGGACTCGATGCGCTCCGCCATTTCAAGCCCGTAGGCGCCCGCGTTCTGTACGACTGCGCCGCCCACCGTCCCCGGCACGGCAGCGAGGTTTTCCAAGCCTCCGACGCCCGCGTCAAGGAGCGCGTCGATCACGTCGTCGAGCGTCTCCCCCGCCCCCGCTTCAAGGAGCGTGTCGCCCGTCTCGGCGTCCTGCGTCAGAACGAAGCCGTGAAGATCGAGCTTCACGACGAGCCCCGGAACCTTCGAGAGGAAGATCGTGTTGGAGCCGCCCCCGAGGATCGTGACGGGGAGGTTTTCTTCCTTCGCGTACGCGAGAGCGTCGCGCAGTTCGTCGACGTCCTCCACCCGCACGAATCTTTCCGCCGCGGCCTTCGTCTGAAAGGTCGACGAGTGCGTCAAATCGAAGTCGCGGAAAATTTCGAACGCCATAAGGTCTCCTGCCTTTTGTGAAGCGGCCCGGCCGCTTGGAATCTGTTGCTCTAGAAAACCATTATAGGGAGGCTTTGGCTACAATCAGGTCTTCCCGCAACATCCGGCAAAGGAAAAGACATGCCCAGTTTTGACGTCGAACTCAAGGTCGACGCGGTGGAACTCAAGAACGCCGTCGATCAGGCTCAGAAGGAAATCGGCACGCGCTACGACTTCCGCGGCACGGCCGCGGCCGTCGAGCAGAAGGATCTCGAACTCACGCTCATCGCCGAATCGGACTTCCAGCTCCGTCAGGTCCGCGACGTTCTGATCGGCAAGCTCGCCAAGCGCGGCGTCGACGTGCGCTTCCTCGACGAATCGAAGGCTGTTGAAAAGATCGGCGGCGACAAGCTCAAGCAAACGATCGTCGTCAAGTCCGGGATCGACAAGGACCTCGGCAAGAAGATCCAGACGACCGTCAAGAACGCCAAGGCGCTCAAGCTCTCGGCCTCGCTTCAGGGCGACGTCGTGCGCGTCTCGGGCGCCAAGCGCGACGCTCTGCAGGAATGCATCGCGCTCCTTCGCAAGGAAATCGACGAAGCTCCGCTTTCGTTCGGCAACTTCCGCAACTGATCGGAAGGCTCCCTGCCTTCCCGCGGCGAAAAACCGCCGCAACGCTGAAATCTCGGCGCCCGCATCCCCTCGGGCGCCGTTTTTTCATCTTCGGGAGGAATCTGCAAAAAAGAAAATTTCGCTTTCTGAAGCCCAACGCAAGGGGCGTAAGGCATTCGCACTAGGCTTTCTAGGAAGAGAGCGGCTTATAGTGGAGAGAGCATCGCGCCGTGCGCTTCTCTTCCGTACGGAGGGAACCCAAAGAGCGCGTCCGATCAACCCTCAAGGACTCTCCCCATCATGTACAACTTCATGGCCGCGTTCATCATCTGCGGCGCCGTCGTCCTCATCGGCGAAATCGTGGCGAAACTCACAAAAGCGTGGGTCCCGTCGGTCTTCGTTTCCGCCGTCGTTCTGCTTATCGGCTACTGGACGATCATCCCCAAGGAACTCGTCACCGAAGCCCACCTGATGCCGTTCGGCAACACCCTCGCGATGATGCTCATCATCACCCACATGGGCACGATGATCAGTCTCGAGACGCTCCTCGGCCAGTGGCGCACCGTCGTTCTTTGCGTCCTCGGGCTCGCGGGCATGTGCGGCCTCGCCTACTTCGTCTGCCCCTTCTTCATGGAACGCGAACTCATCATCGCCGGCCTGCCGCCGCTCACGGGCGGGATCGTCGCCGCCACGATGATGCAGACGGCCGCGCAGGAAGCGGGTCTCACCACGGCCGCGGTCTTTGCGATCTCCATGTACTGCATCCAGGGCTTCGCGGGCTATCCCCTCACCGCCATCGTTCTGAAGAAGGAAGGCGCCCTGCTTCTTGAAAAATATCGCAGCAGCAAGACCCACGCGGCCAACGGCCCGATGGTCGACGTGACGAAACTCCCCGACGAACAGACGCACGGCATTCTGCACCTTCCCGAATCCTGGAACAACCCCGTCGTCATGCTCATGAAGCTCGGCATCGTCACGTGGCTCGCCATGTTGCTCGGCGGCTGGACGGGGATTTCGGGCGCCATCTGGTGTCTGGTTCTGGGCGTCGTCTTCTGCCGACTCGGGTTCCTCGAACCCAACATCCTTACGAAGGCGAATTCCTACCAGATCATGCTCTTTGCACTCATGATGTTCATCTTCGACGGTCTCAAGGCCTGCACCCCCGAAATGCTCGTCTCGATCATCGTCCCGATGTTCGTTTTGATCATCATCGGTCTGATCGGCATGTTCATCGTCGCCTACTTCGTCGCGCGCGCCCTCAAGATTTCGATCTGGCTCGGCTTCGGCAACTGCCTTACGGCCCTCTACGGCTTCCCCTTCAACGCCATCATCACCGAATCGATGTGCAAGGAAATGGCCGCGACCGAAGACGAACGCGAATACCTCATGGCCCACATGTTCCCCTCGATGATCGTGGGCGGCTTCTCGACCGTCACGATCACGTCGGTCATCATCGCCGGCCTCTTCGTAAACCTCTTCTGACGCCAAATCTTTTCGGGACGCACGCCTCCGTGCGTCCCCGTCTTTTAGCAAAGGACACACCAAAATGAATCTTCTCGACCTCGAGCCCAAATACGCCGACTATCAGATTGCGATGCGCCGGCTCTTTCACAGCTGCCCCGAAGCGAGCACCAAGGAATTCGAAACCGCCAGGCTCATCCGCGCGGAACTCGACAAGATGGGCATTTCCTGGCGCGAATGCGGCATGCCCACGGGCACGCTCGCGACGATCAAGGGGGCCCGTCCGGGCCGCACGATTCTCCTTCGCGGCGACATCGACGGCCTCGAAGTGACGGAAAAGACGGGCCTTGAATACGCGAGCAAGAACGAAGGCTTCATGCATGCCTGCGGCCACGACTGCCACATCTCCATGCTTTTGACGGCCGGGAAGATTCTCAACGACCTGCGCGACCGTCTCTCGGGCACCGTGGTGCTCTGCTTCCAACCCGCCGAAGAAGTCGGCAAGGGTGCGGCCGCCATGATCGCCGACGGCGCGCTCGAAGGCGTTGACGCGGCCTTCGGCATTCATGTCTGGTCCGACGTTCCGACGGGCCACGTAGCCGTTCGCACGGGTCCGATGATGGCCGCGGGCGACGAATTCGAAATCGAAGTCTTCGGGAAGGCCGGCCACGGCGCCATGCCGCACTGTTGCTCCGACGCGACTCTCATGGCGAGCGCCATCGCCTTGAACCTCCAGACGATCGTCTCGCGTGAAACCGATCCGATCGACACCGCCGTCGTGACGGTCGGGATGCTCAACTCGGGCACGCGCTTCAACGTCATCAGCGGTTATGCGAAGCTCATCGGCACGACGCGCTGCTTCAAGCCCGAAATCCGCGCGCGCTTCCCCGAACAGCTCGAACGCATCGCGAAGGAAACCGCCCACGCGATGCAGGGCGACGCGAAGCTCACCTACAACGCCCTCATTCCGCCCACTTTCAACGATGCCGACATGGCCGAACGCGTGCGCGTCGCGGCGAAGAAACTCCTGGGTGAAAACGCCCTCTACGACTATCCGCCGAGCATGGGCGGCGAAGACTTCGCGAACTATCAGGAAAAGGTGCCGGGCGCCATGTGCTTCCTCGGCGTTCGCAACGAAGCCTGCGGCGCCGTCTACGCGCAGCACCACAATTGCTATCAGGTCGACGAAGCGATGCTCGTGAAGGGCGCGCTCCTGCACTCCCAGATGGCGGTCGACTACCTCGGCCTCGAATGCCAATGAGCTTCTGAACCGTAAGTCTGATTGAAATGGGGGCGCCCGACCGGGCGCCCCCATGCTTTTCCGAGAGTTGGTATTCTCAAGCCCCGAGTCGTTCGAGGACCTTCTTTTCGATCGCTTCGCTCGTCAGGCCCACTTCGGCGAGAAGCTCCGCCTGCGTGCCGTGGTCGATGAAACGGTCGGGGAGACCAAAGCGCATCACGGGCACCGTGAGCCCCTCGTCCGCAAGAACCTCAAGAACCGCGTCGCAGGCGCCGCCCGCGAGCTGCCCCTCTTCCGCCGCGACGATGAGTTCGTGCGTGCGCGCGGCTTCAAGCACCGCCTCGCGGTCCAAGGGCTTCACAAAGCGCATGTCGATGAGCGTGCCGCCCAGGTGTTCGGCGACCGGACGCAGAACGTTCGTCATCGAGCCGAAGCCGAGGAAGGCGACGCGCTTCCCTTCAAGGAGCTTACGGGACTTTCCGATCGGGATCGTTTCGTCTCCCGCCGTCACTTCGACGCCGGGACCGCGTCCGCGCGGATAGCGCACCGCCGCGGGGAGGCGACATTCGTAGCCGGTATTGAGCATCAGACGGCATTCGTTTTCGTCCGACGGCGTCATGACGACCATGTTCGGGATCCCGCGCAGCTGCGCGATGTCGAAGACCCCGTGGTGCGTCGCCCCGTCGGCGCCGACGAGACCGCCGCGGTCGATCGCAAAGAGCACGGGGAGGTTCTGGAGCGCCACGTCGTGAATCACCTGATCGATCGCACGCTGCAGGAAACTCGAATAGATAGCGAGGACCGGTCGGATCGGCGTCGTCGCCAACCCGGCCGCATAGGTGACGGCGTGCTGCTCCGCAATCGCCACGTCGCGGTAGCGGGTCGGAAAGCGCTTCGCGAATTCGACGAGCCCCGAGCCCTCGCGCATGGCGGGAGTGATCCCGTAGAGCATCGGATCCTTTTCGGCGCGGTCGCAAATCCACCGTCCGAAGACCTGCGTGTAGGTGGGCTTGGCCGGTTTCGCGCTCGGCAGAATGCCGATGTCGGGATCAAACCTGCCGACGCCGTGATAGGTCGTCGGATCGGCTTCCGCCCTCGGATAGCCCTTGCCCTTCTTCGTGACGACGTGTAGAACGCAGGGACCGTCGAGCTTGCGAAGGTTTCGGAGCACTTCGAGAAGTTCGGGGAGGCTGTGACCGTCCACCGGCCCGAAGTAGTTAAGGTCGTAGGCCGAGAAGATGCCCGACGGTGGCGAGACGAAATTGATCGCCTGCTTTTCCATGCGCTTGGCAACTTCCCAGAGGCCGGGCACGGGCTTGAGGACCTTCTTGCTCAGTTCGCGCGCGTTCATGAAGGTGCGGGTCGACACGATCTTCGCCAAGTGCGAAGAAAGGGCCCCGACCGGCGGCGAAATCGAGCAGTCGTTGTCGTTCAGAATGATGAGAAGCTTCAAGCCCTTCTTGTAGACGCCAGCGTCGTTCAAGGCTTCTAGCGCCATGCCGCCCGTCAAGGCCCCGTCGCCGATCACGGCGATGTGCCAGCGGTCGTGGTTGCCGAGAAGAGCGTCCGCCACGGCCATCCCGAGGGCGGCCGAAATCGAGGTCGACGAGTGCGCCGTCCCGAAGGCGTCGTATTCGCTCTCGCAGCGCTTCGGAAAGCCCGAAAGACCGTGGTACTGACGAAGCGTTCCCATGCGGTCGCGGCGTCCGGTGAGCATTTTGTGGGCGTAGGCCTGATGACCCACGTCCCAGATGATCTTGTCGTCGGGCGTGTTGAAGACGGCATGGAGCGCAATCGCAAGCTCCACAGCACCGAGCGAACTCGACAGATGTCCGCCCGTCTGCGAGACGGACCAGACCATAAAGTCGCGGATTTCCTTGGCGAGGATCGTGAGGCTTCCGTCGCTCAGGACGCGCACGTCGTCGGGAGAGTCGATGCCGTCCAAAATCGGCGTGTTCGGTTTTTCCATAGGCTCTCCTCAGAACGAGCGGTTGAGGACGTAGTCGGCGATTTCGCCGAGGCGCTTCGTCGCGTCGGGGGCGAGCCCTTCGGTCTTGGCGACGAGGTCGAGCCCGAACTGCGCTTCGGCGCGCAGTTCCTCAGCCTTCTTCTTGGCGCCTTCGAGCCCCAGAATCGAAACCCAGGTGGGTTTGTCGTCCTTTTCGTCCTTCCCCGCGGTCTTGCCCAAGACGGCCGTTTCCTGCGTGCAGTCGAGAATGTCGTCGATCACCTGGAAGGCAAGGCCCAGAGCCTGCGAATAGACGGCGAGGCCGCTTCTCGCTTCGTCGGGGAGATGGTTCCAGTCGCCCGCCTGCGCGCCCATGAGGACGGCCGCGCGGATGAGCGCCCCCGTCTTCATCGTCTGCATGCGAAGAAGTTCCGCTTCCGAGGGATGTTCCCCGACCATCGCAAGGTCCAGAGCCTGGCCCCCGCACATGCCGTAGAAACCCGCCGCGTGCGAGAGCGTGCGCACGAGGCGCAGCACCGTTTCCGCGGGCGCATCCGCGCCCGAGAGCACGCTGAAGGCTTCCGTCTGGAGCGCATCGCCCGCCAACATCGCGAGCGCTTCGCCGTACTGCACGTGCACCGTGGGCTTGCCGCGGCGCAGCTGATCGTTGTCCATCGCGGGCATGTCGTCGTGCACGAGCGAATAGCTGTGGATCATCTCGAGCGCCAAGGCGGCGCGGTCAAGCACCGCCTCCGAGGCGCCCGTCACGCTTCCCGCCGCGTAGCAAAGGAGCGGTCGGATGCGCTTTCCGCCTCCGAGAAGCGCGTAGCGCATGGCGCCCGCAAGGCGCTTGGGCTCGCGCCCGGGCACGGGGCTCAGGGACTGAGCGAACCATTCGAAATGGCGTTGACGTTCGCGCTGCCAAGTCGCGAAGGCACTCGAGGCGGAGGTTTGGGTCATATCGGAAACTTTCGGGGATGAGGGAGAGGAGAATCAGTTGGCCGGCGTCTTGGGACGAAGTCGTTCGATGACTTCCTGCGCGCGGTGCAGTTCGGCCTGACAGTGGTCCAGGAGCGCACGACCGCGTTCGTACCCAGCCACGCTTTCGCGCAGCGTAATCTCGCCCGTCGTCATGCGCGTGGTGAGGGCTTCGAGCTCTTCGAGCGCTTCCTCGAAGGACAGCTCTTCGACGGGGCGTTCCGTTTTTTCAGGGGAATTCGACATGCGCGGCCTGCTGGGTAATGGAGAGAAACTCTCTTCTCCCGTTGGAATAAAAGATGCCTTGAAAAGAAACCTTTTCGAAATAGGCTGATTCCTGATTATAGCGGTTCGCCTTCCCCCGCCCCGCAGGATTTTGTATGCGCCCTCTCCTTCCGAAGGAGTAGGAATCTCAATGGACGTGTTCGTCGACCGACTGCGTAACTTCGGCGTGCCCGAAGTGGGCGTGTCCCTCACCCTCGGGATGGATGTGTCCGAGAAGAACGAAACTCAGTCCCACGCCCAAAAGGAAGAGCAAAACGTCCGCGACGACGCCCTTTCGCGAGCGGTCGGCGTCCATGACTTCCGGAAGGAAGCTTCGAAGCGTGATGAAGAGGAAGGACGCGGCGGAAGCGGCAAGGACGTGCGGCAGATAGGCCGAGTGCGACAAAAAGAGACCGCCAGCGGCACCGCCCGCAAGCGTCGCCGCCATGGGAAGAAGAAAGACCGCGATCGTACGGCCCCGAGGCCAGCCGAGCGAGCGAACGAGCGCCATGGAGCCCGCCTCCTGCGGAATTTCGTGCAGAAGCACCGCCGCCGCGGCGAGCCACCCGAGCGAGCCGCTCACCTGAAAAGCCCCCGCCACGACGATGCCGTCGACAAAGCCGTGAAGCGAACAGCCGAAAAGCAACGCGAAGGCTTCGACGCCGCGGTCGTTTTTGTGGTGATCCTTGTCGGCGTCCTCGCGACGTCCGTGGGCGGCGTGGCCGCCCCAGGCGTGAAGGAGACCTTCAAAGAGCACGAAAAAGACGACGACCGCGAGCGCGCTCTGCCCCACCCGTTCGGGATCCACTCCCGACGAGAAGGCTTCCGGCAACAGGTGTCCCAGCGCCACGCTCAGGAGCAACCCGCAGGCGAGCGGCACGAAGGCGTTGCCGAAGCGTCGGCACCACCCGAACGTAAGCCACGTTGCGGCGGCGAGCGCGAGAAGGCGCGTCAAGAAGTTGGCCGAAAGGATTTCAAGCATGGACAGTCGTCTGAAAAGAAAACACGCTCCCCGACGAAGGAAGGTGAAAGGAACTTATTGTACGCGGTTTGGCATTGACCGACCTCGGGAAAAAACGGCCCGCGGATCTTCTTCGCCGGAAACGAACTTTCCGGAGGGCAAAGTTTTCGTCACGAAACCGTCATGAAGGCAGCCCTTTTTGTCACGCAACCGTAAAACGCCTGTCAAGGTCCTGTCACAAGGCTTTCCTAGACTCGCTTTCGAGCCGGGACGAGACCGTCCCGCCCATGAACGAACTTTTTGAGAGTCTCATGACCACCAAGAAACACTTCGCCGCCGCGCTCGCGTCGGCCCTTCTCTGCCTCGCCGGCACGAACGCCCAGGCGACCGAGATCTATCCGGTCGACGCCGCCCGTTTCATGACGAACGCCAAGTTCGACTTCAAGGTCGAATTCGACACCGTCGTCGACCGTAAGGACGTCTCGATCCGGATCAACGGCGACGACTTCGCGAAGACCTTCACGGGCGACGAACTCTGGACGCCCAAGGAAGCGGACGCCGAAGGCTCGGCCCTCATGATCCGCGGGGTCGAAATCAAGAAGCCCGGCAAGTATGAAGTGACGGTGAAGAGCCCCGAAGGCGAAAAGACCGTTCGCTGGGACCTCTACACGACGCCCGAAAAGGCCATTGCGAAAAACGTCATCATTCTGTTGGCCGACGGTCTTTCGGTCGGCCACCGCACGGCCGCACGCATCATGTCGAAGGGCGTCACGAACGGCATGTACAACGCCCCGCTCGCGATGGACGACATGCCGCACATGGCGCTTCTCGGCACGAGCTCGGTCGACACGATCGCGGCCGACAGCGCGAACACGGCTTCCGCGTACATGACGGGCCACAAGTCGAGCGTGAACGCGCTCGGCGTCTATGCCGACCGCACGAAGGCGAGCCAGGACGACCCGCGTCAGGAAACGATCGCCGAACTGCTTCGCCGCAAGACCGGGAAGGCCATCGGCATCGTGAGCGACGCCGAAGTCGAAGACGCGACGCCCGCCTCGGTCGTCGCCCACACGCGAAAGCGCGACGACAAGGCCGACATCGTCGGCATGTTCTACGACGTGAAGCCCGACGTGCTCCTGGGCGGCGGTTCCGCCTACTTCCTCCCGAAGTCGACCCCGGGTTCGAAGCGCAAGGACGACAATAACTACATCGACCTCTTCCAGAAGGCGGGCTACAAGCTCGTCACCGACCGCGAAGCGCTCGCTCAGTCGGGCGACGCCACGAAGCTTCTCGGTCTCTTCCACACGGGCAACATGGACGGCTGGATCGACCGCCATCAATGGCAGGGGAACACCGTGAAGAAGTTCCCCAAGCAGCCCGACCTCACCGAAAGCTTCGACGCCGCGATCAAGGTTCTCGAAAAGAATCCCGAAGGCTTCTTCCTGATGCTCGAGGCGGGTCTCGTCGACAAGATGTCGCATCCTCTCGACTGGACGCGCTCGGTCGCGGAAACGATCGCCTTCGACAAGGTTGTGGAAGCCGCGCAGAAGTACTGCGACGAACACCCCGACACGCTTTTGATCGTCACGGGCGACCACACCCACTCGATCTCGGTGGCGGGCACGGTCGACGACAACAAGGAAGGGCGCGACATGCGTGAAAAGGTGGGCGTCTACGCCGCCGCAGGCTATCCCAACTACAAGGATGAAAACGGCGACGGCTTCCCCGACGACTTCGCTCCCTCGAAGCGCCTTGCGGTCTTCTTCGGTGCGCACCCCGACTACTACGAAACCTATCGTCCCCACCCCGACAAGACCTTTACGCCGGCGGTGAAGAACGAAAAGGGCGAGTACGTCGCCAACGAAGCCTACAAGAACGAGCCCGGCGCTCACTTCGTCGAAGGCAACCTCCCGCGCAGCGAAAGCCAGGGCGTGCACACGGTCGACGACCTCGTCGTCACGGCCCGCGGCCCCAACGCCGAAGCGATCCGCGGCTTCATGAATTCGACGGAAATCTTCCGAGTCATGGCCGAAGCCCTCGCGCTCGGCCGTTAAGTCCCTCTTGGGCGATCCAGGGCGCCCTTCGCCGGGCGCCCCTTGCGCGGGCGTTTCTCCCGTCCTTCGTGAGAGGCGGAGAGCGCCCGGTTTTTTCTTCCCGACGCGGCGGGACCGTGCTCCCCGGAGCACCGCTTCTTGCCGGGGTCCTTTTTCTCATCGACCCGTATGAACCGAAGAACCTTTCTTTCCGCGGCGCTTTGCGGCGCCCTTGCCGCCCTCTCCGGCCCCGCGTCCGCGGCTTCGCATCCCTCGCTTTCCTTCGACGAAATGTATTCGGGCGTGAGCGTCCTGGGCCTGCAGTTCTCCGACAAGCTCAAGAGCCTCGCGGGCGGTCCCGTCGCCGTGCGGGGCTTTATGGCGCCGCCCCTGAAGGCGGACGCCAAGTTCCTCGTCCTGACGAAGGAACCCGTCAGCCTTTGCCCCTTCTGCAATTCAGATCAGGACTGGCCCGACAACATCATCGTGGTGTACCTGAGTGAAAAGACCGAATTCGTACAGAACAACCGCCTGATCGAAGTGCGGGGGACGCTTCAGGTGGGCTCCTTCACGGACGAGGAAACGGGATTCGTGAGCCTCGTTCGGATCGTCGACGCAACGTTCGAGGTCGTGTGATGCGGCTTCTTCTGGAAAACGTGCGCGTGCGCGCGGCGGACGGCGCCGCCAAACGAACCCTTCTCGCGGTCGACCGCTTCACCCTTGCCTCAGGCGAACGCCTGGGTCTGCGGGGCGCCTCGGGGTCGGGGAAGACGACCTTTCTCAAGGCGATCTCCGGAATTCTTCGCCCGGAGGGCTCGGTCCTTTGGGACGACACCAATCTCACGTGCCTTTCGGAAGCCGACCGCGACGCCTGGCGCGGCTCTAACGTCGGGTTTCTCTTTCAGGACTTCCGGCTCTTCGACGGTCTGAACGCCCTCGAAAACGTGCTCCTTCCCGTCACCTTCACGCGCTCGATCACGGACGCCGACCGCCGGCGCGGCGAAGAACTTCTCGAACGCTTCGGCGTTCGTCCGCAGACGGAGGCCTCGCGCCTTTCGCGAGGCGAAATGCAGCGAACGGCCCTCGTACGGGTGCTCCTCCAATCTCCCGCCGTGATCCTCGCCGACGAACCGACGGCGAGTCTCGACAAACCCAACGCGCGCGCCGTGATGACGGCGCTTACGGAAGCCGCAGAGGAACTCCGAAGCACCCTCATCGTCGTGACGCACGACCCGGAAATGCTCGCGACGCTCCCGCGCGTCGCCTCGATTGAAGAAGGCCGCCTGAAGGAGGCATCATGAACGTTCTGCTCTTTTGGAAAAACGAACTCCGCGTCAACCGGGGCGTCTTGATCGGCCTCTCGCTTCTTCTGACACTCGCCGTGGCGCTGGCCGTCGCCGCGTCGGAAACGCGCAGCATGCTCCGCACCGCGAGCGCCGCGGCGGCGGAGCGCTTCGACCTGCTCGTGGGCGCCAAGGCGAGCCCCACCGCGCTTCTCTTCGGAACGGTGTATCTCAGAGACGAAGCGCTTCCGATCGTCCCCGCCGAAACGCTCCGACTCTTTCAAAACCAAAAGGACGTGCGTTGGGCCGCGCCCGTCGCTTTCGGGGACCGCGCGGGCGAAGCGCCTCTCGTCGGCACCACCCGTACGCTCGTCACCTTCGGAGACACCCTGCCGCTCTCCGAAGGGCGCGTCTTTTCCTCGCGCTTCGAAGCCGTGGCGGGCGCTTCCTCGGGCTTCCAAATCGGAGACGAAGTGCGCCCCGTGCACGGACGCGTTGAAGGTGCGGGGCACGAGCATGACACGCATTTCCGCGTCGTGGGCGTGGCGCCGCCCACGGGCACGCCCTGGGACCGAGCCGTCCTGATTCCGATCGAAACCGTCTGGGCCGTGCACGAACATGCCGAGCCCGGAGAAGAACACGCGCACGAGGAACCCTTCGAATCGTGGATGACGGGAGATCTCTCGAAACTTCCCGGTTTTTCCGCCGTCGTCGTGAAACCCGCCACGATCGCGGGAGCCTACAAACTCCGACAGACCGCCAACGCCGCCCACGTCGTGGACGCACGCGGGCTCCCGGTCAACCTCATGGGAGTCTTCACGGGCGAAGTTCTGGTGAACCTCTACGCCGTGCTCGGAAACGCTTCGGTCGCGCTCGACGTTCTCACGGCCGCGGCCGTGCTCATTGCGCTCGCCGCCGCCGTGATCACCGGAGGCGTGCTCGGGCGGCTGCGTCTCCCCGTCTTTCTGCAGCTTCGCACCATGGGCGCTCCGAGACGCTACGTCGCCCTCGTGGTGTGGCTCCTGATCGTCACGGTAGCCGCTTCGGGCGCTCTTGCGGGCCTCGTTCTCGGCACGGCGGGCGCCTTCGGCGCGGGCCTCGCGCTCACGCACGAAACGGGGATCGCCATGTCGCCCGCCCTTGCGGGAGCGGAAGCAAAAATCATCCTCACGACGCTTGCCGCGGGCGCCCTCTTTGCGCTCCTTCCCGCCGTCGCCGCGGGCCGGGCGAAGCTCAACTGACCGCTTTTCTTCCTGGCCTCTGCAAACGCGTCCGCCTTTGGCGGGCGCGTCTTTTTCTTTGCGCGCGGACTTTTCTCTTCAGGCGCGCAAACGCACGGAAAAGGGCGCCTTCCCCGTCATCCTCCTGTCACGAAAGCTTCACCGAGATGTCACCCTCCTGAGATCGGAATGTCACAAGGCTTGGGCACAATCCCTCCCGTCCATCCACAAAGACACACGACAGGAGACTTTTGAATGAACTCCCTCAACCGCCGCAACTTCCTCACGACCGCCGCCGCGCTCGGCACCTTCACGCTCTTCGGAACCGCTCCGATCGCACACGCCGCCGCGGCGCCCAAGACCGCCCGTTCGATCGGAGACGTTCTCTCGATGAGCCCGATCGAAGTCGCGCAGGAAAGCGACGTCGTACAGACGGCCTGGCAGATGATCCTCGGGAGCGCCAAGAAGCTGCAGAACGCCCAAACGCGCGCCGCCGTGCTCAAGATTCTGGAAAATCCCGCCCCCACGATCGTCAACGGCGACGAATCCACGATCCGCGCCGTCCTCATTGAAAAGGGACTCCTTGACGCGAAGCGCACGAAGGTCTTCCCCGAAAACGGCAACGCCTCGGCCTCGCCGCAGCCCTTCTGGTCGGCCCCGGGTTCGGGCTTCGCCTCCCACCACGCCTATCCGGGCGGTCTCGTGACGCACACGGCGCTCAACGTTCTCTCGGCCGAAAACCTCTACAAGAGCTACGTCGACGTCAACGGGCTCGAGCTCTCCTACGACGACGCAGTGGGCGGCGAAATCCTGCACGACCTGCACAAGCCCTGGGTCTTCCAGTGGCTCGAATCGGGCGAATGCCGCAAGGAAGAAACGCTCGCCGCCACGGGCGAACACCACGTCCTCTCGATCGCCGAATCGATGAAGCGCAATCTCCCCGCGACCCTCGTCGTCGCGCAGGCCTGCGCGCACGAACACCCCGCCTCGAAGGAAGGCGAAAAGCTCGTCGTCGGCTGGATTGAAGCCGCCGCCGTCATCGCCGGCCGCGATCCCGTGGCTTCGGGCTACCTTGCTCCCGACCGCAAGACGATTCCGCTGCCGCGCCGCATGGAAGGCTGGGTCGTGCACCTCGCCGACCACGACTGGGTGATCTCGTCCTCGGCCTGCAAGTGGTCCGTCGAAGCTCTGAAGACCCTGGCGGGCGAAGTCTACGGCGTCAAGGACGAAAAGACCTTCAACGCGGTCCGCAACTACGTCCTTGCGAACCTCACCGCGATGCGCCTCTACGGCATCCTTTCGTCGCGCGGCCGCAAGGCCTTCGCCGACGAAGTGGCCCGCGTCCTCAAGGCGTAACCCTCTTCTCCGATGTGTCCCGGAGCGAAACGGCTCGGCCCTCTGCGGCCGGGCCGTTTCGTCATGAAAGATGTGAAAAGGCCCGCGCCGAAGCGCGAGCCCGTCGTTTTTTTTTTCGGCCTTTCCTTTCTCAGGGGGCGAGGAGCGCGAGGATTTCGTCGCGCGAGAGGCGGCTCGAGACGTCCGACCCCTCGAGGAGCGCGTCGGCGAGCGACTTCTTCGTTTCGTGAAGCGTCAGAATGCGCTCTTCGATCGTGTCTTCGGCGATGAGGCGGTAGATCGTCACGGGATTCTTCTGTCCGATGCGGTAGGCGCGGTCCGAAGCCTGGTCCTCGACCGCCGGATTCCACCAGGGATCGAGGTGCACGACGTAGTCGGCGGCCGTGAGATTCAAGCCCGTTCCGCCCGCCTTGAGGCTGATGAGAAAGAGCGGGGCCGTGCCCGTCTGAAAGGCTTCGACGAGGGCCTTTCTCTCCTTCGCGGGCGTCGCCCCGTCGAGATAGAGGTAGTCGATGCCGCGCGCTTCGAGCTCCTGCCGGATGAGGGCGAGGTGGCTCGTAAACTGACTGAAGACGAGCGTTCTGTGCCCGCCCGACATCAGGTCGGAGACGAGGTCGAGGAAGGCCTCCGACTTCGAGGAAGCGAAAGTGAGACTCTCGTCGACCAACTTCGGGTGACAGACGGCGCGGCGCAGCTTCGTGAGTTCGGCAAGCGCCTCAAAGGACGTGATGGCCCCCGCTTCGAGGCCGTCCGCCGCGCGTTTGCGAAGCGTTTCGTAGAGCGCCCGTTCGTCGTCCGACAGGGTCACACGAAGCGTGATTTCCGTCTTTTCGGGGAGCTCTTCGAGCACCTCCGCCTTGGTGCGGCGAAGGAGGAAGGGCGAAATGAGGCGCTTCAGCTTCCTCTGACGATCGCGGTCCCGCCCCTTTTCGATCGGCACGATGTAGCGTTCGGAAAAGTCCTCGTAACTCCCCAGAAGCCCCGGATTCGCGAATTCGAAGAGGTTCCAGATTTCGCTCAGGTGGTTTTGGAGCGGCGTCCCCGTCAAGAGCACCCGCGCATCGCTTGTGAGCCGCATGGCGGCTTTCGACATCTTCGCGCCTCGGTTTTTGATCGTGTGCGCTTCGTCGAGCACGGTCGTCGCCCACGTGCGCGTCGAAAGGAGATCGGCTTCCGACGTGAGCACCCCGTAAGTGACGAGCAGAACGTCGTTTCGTCCCACCTTCTTCACGGCTTTTGCGCGGTCCGCCTCGCGGTTGAAGACCGTGACCCGAAGGCCCGGCGCAAAGCGCGCAAGTTCTTCGACCCAGTTGTAGAGGACCGCTGCGGGCGTCACGATGAGGGCGGGACCTTCCTTTGCGCGCGCCAGAAGGAGCGCGATCGTCTGCACGGTTTTTCCGAGCCCCATGTCGTCCGCTAGAAGCGCACCCGCGCCCCAGGCGGAGAGCCGCACGAGCCACTCGAAGCCCTCCGTCTGGTAGTCGCGAAGTTCCGCGCGCAAGCCTTCGGGCACACCGGGGACGAGCGATTCGGCCGCCTCGATGCGCTTCACGATGGTTTGGAAGGCTTCGTCCGTCTTGAGCGCCACGCCCTCTTCGCGGAGATCTTCGAGAAGCCCCGCACGGAAGGCGGAGACCTTGACCTGGTCCTTCTTTTCTTCGAGCGACACGCCTTCGAGACGCTCGAGCGCGCGGCGGAAGGAGTCGGTCAACGCCACGTACTCCTTGTCGCTCAGCCGAATGAAGTTGCCTTCGGCCGAACGGATGCGATTCAAAAGGTCGGCGACCGTGAGGACCGAACGGTCGTCAAGCTTGGCGCCGCCCTTCATCTCGAACCAGGAGCCGAGGCTCGTGAGGCTCAGTTCAAAGCTGTCGAAGGAAAGGGGCGAATGCCGCACGACGACCGTTTCGCCTTCGGGCCACTCCAAGACCGCTTCCTTCGGATGTGCGCGCACGGCGTCGAGAAACTCGAGCGTTTCGCGAAGCGGCGCATTCCAATCGGTGTCGTCCTCGCGCACGTCGTCCAGCGTCGCGAGAGCCTCCTCCATCGTTTGCCAGTTTTTCGCTTCGGCCTTCAGATCGCGAACGACCTGCAGGGCTTTGCCCTGTACGTTGAAGGCGACGGTTTCTTCGCCCAGACCGGGCCGGCACACGAGCCTTTCCTTCGCGAGCGGCCGAACCAACGCCGAGATGCGAAAACGGTCGCCCTGCGGACGCACGCGGAAGGTGACGCGGGCGTCTCCCTTCTTTTTCTCAAGTTTCGTCGACTGCTTCAAAAGGTCCGAGAGCACGGGCGTGCGGCTCGAGAGACCTTCGAGATACTTCGTGAGACGCGCCTTCGCTTCGGTCGGAAAGAGAATTTCGCTGCCCTGCGTTACCGAAAGAATTTCGCGCTCCTCTTTTGAAGGCCGCACCACGACGATCGCCCCGTCGGGACGATTCTGCACGTCGCAGAGATACCTCCGGTCGAAATCATCCGAGAGGTTCGAATGTACGGCGTACCCTCCTTCCTCCTGCGTGACGAAGAGACTGAAGGGCTCTTCCACCACTTCGAGGCGGCGATCGGGGTCCGCAGCGTCGAAGACGCGCTCGCAACCGATGAGTTCGATCAAAGCCTTGGTTGGGCTGATCGCCCAAAGATTTTTTCTGTCGCCCGGGTGGTAGACGGCCTGCGCCACGCGCAGATCGCGTTCGTCCATCTCCGCCGTCCCCTTGGCGAAGGCGGAGACCGTCAGCGGCGTCCCCTTGCTCCAGGTGAGGCCGTCGTCCTTCGTTTTTCTGAGCCGAAGCGAGAGTTCCCGGCTCCGGCGGTCCCAGAGATAGGCGACGGCCGTGCGCACGACTCCCTTCGGCTGAGCAACCTTGCGCTCCGCTTCAGCCGTCCTGCCAAGCCCTTCGAGCCGCTCGAGCAGGACTTCCCACTCGGCCTTCTTTTCAAAGCGCGGCAATAGGGCGGGCATGCGGTACGTCTCGGCATACTGCCCCTCCCTCTCATCGCGAAGCGCACGGGCGACTTCCGCGCAGAAGGCTCGCCAAAGGGCGGGGAGCGAATCGAGACGAACGGCCGACACGAAGTTTTGTTCGTGACGGAAGGCGTAGAGAGCAATGACGGTAAGGAAAGCCGAAAGGGAGCAAACGTTTTGATCGAGCTGCCAACCCGCATGGCGGGCCATGTCGTTGACAAGGAACAACGGGATCTCTTGCGAAAGTCCGTGCATCAAAAGGAGTTTGAGCGCATCGAAGTCATTCGTCTCGGCCACTTTCTTGAGGCCGAGCAACTGCGTCATCTTCCGGATGACCTTCGGATTCTCGCGGTTGAGGTAGAGCGTGATCCCGTAGAACCAGTTGAGCTCAGGTTCCTCAAAAAGCCGTTTGCGGCCGCCGCGGTACGTTTTGAGAACCTTTTCAAAAGCGCAGAGAGCCGCAGTCGGATTCTGTTCCTCGGCCAGGGCGATGATTCCTTCGAGTGCGTGCGCCCAAAAACTTCCCCGGGTTTTCTCCAGAGCCGCCCGGGGATTTCCGTGCGCGAGGAAATCCTCCCGAAAAACGAACCAATCGTGCACGACCGCGCCGATTTCCTTGTTCTTGAAGGAGGCGAGGAAAAGCGCGCGTCCCTCTTCTCCCCACAACTCCTCGGCGCTTTGATTCGGATGCGTGAGACAAAGCTCCTCAAACAAACCGAGGAGGAGCTCGTCGGGGAAAAGAGACGCGAGAGGGCGGTATTCTTTCTCCTTGACGGCCAAAGCGATCAATCCGATACCGTATTGTCTTCCCCACAGTTGCAGCATCTGCGTGCCGATCCGGTTCCAATATTGGCTCGCCTTCGCAGAGTCCCCCTCCTCGAAGGCCTCGATGCCGCAGAGAAACAGGATGGTGGCGTCGTCGAAATTCGTGCCGCTGAAATCTCCCTGCCGACACCTCACGAGCACTTCGGAGTAAAAGCAACGGGCCCGTTCGGCGCAGTCCAACACGCTCTTGGCGGAACCGTTTTCCAACAGGTACCCCAACCCCGGAGAGGACAGCTGCAGACGCTCGTCCCAACTGTAGTAAGCGTCCCTCGAGACTTCCAAGACCCACCCTTTCTCGACAGCTTCCTGAAGAATCTCCCGAGCGCGGACGCGGGAGATGCTCAAGTTTTCGAGTCGGTACTGCAGAAGGCTCGAAGAATATTCTCCACCGCCGCACAGCGTGACGGCGAGCAGGGAGAGCATTTCCTCCCGGGTCGCGGGCTCGGGCAGGGACGGTTCCTTTCGGTTCTTGGATCGGATCACGTGGAACTCCGTATAACGATGGAAAACCGGCATTATCGCAGAGTGCTGCGAGCGATACCGCTTCGGGCACGGCCAAAGCACGGTCAACGCTTGCCTTCCGCTTGCGATTCGAAACGTTTCGTCATGCCTTTTTCGGGCGTCCTTCGCTAGAATGGCCGCAACAAAGTTGAAACCCCTCTTTTGATCAAAGGAATTTCCTCATGCACAGCGCCTTCCGCTTCGCTCTCCTCGCCTCCTCCGCTCTTTTGCTCTCGGCCTGTGCGACGCAGGGCTCCGACATCGGGAACGCCCTCGCCGGCCACAGCTTCACGTGGGATGCCTCCGCCGTCGCCCAGGCCGAACAGGCGCCGTCGCTTGCCTTCTCCGAAGACGGCCGCGTCTCGGGCGTCTCGGGCTGCAACCGCGTGATGGGGTCCTTCACGGTGGAAGACGGCAAGTTCACCTTCTCGAAGATGGGCACGACCATGATGATGTGCTCGCCCGACTCCATGAAGGTGGAACAGGTATTCCTTGAAAATCTCGGCAAAACGCAGGGCGCCTCGCTCACCGAAGAGGGCGTCCTCGTCCTGACCGACGCCTCGGGCGCGGAACTCATGCGCCTCACGCCCGCGAAGTAATCCGCCCTTTTCCTTTGAAAAAACGGGGACCGCCGACGGTCCCCGTTTTCGTTCGGGCTTTTTACGTTCAGTGCGCCTCGCCCCAGTTGGCGCCCGCCCCCACTTCGGCGAGCAACGGCACGCGCAGTTGCGCGACCCCGGCCATGATGGCGGGGAGCTTTTCCATCACGACCGCCTTCTCTTCTTCGGGGACCTCGAGAATGAGTTCGTCATGCACCTGAAGGATGAGTTTCGAGACGAGCCCGTCCTTTTCGAGCCACTCGGCCACGCGGCACATGGCGAGCTTGATGAGGTCGGCCGCCGTCCCCTGCATCGGGGCGTTGATGGCTGCGCGTTCGGCCGCCTGCCGCACGGGGGCGCGGTTTGATTCGATGTCGGGAAGCCACAGACGGCGCCCGAATTCCGTCTCGACGAAACCGCGCTCGTGCGCTTCGCTTCGCATCCGCTCCATGTAGCGCTTCACGCCCTGATAGCGCGTGAAGTACTTGTCGATGTATGCCTTCGCCACCTTGCGGTCAAGCCCGAGGTTGCGCGCGAGCCCGAATTCGCTCATCCCGTAGATGAGTCCGAAGTTGATCACCTTCGCCATGCGGCGCTCGTCGGGCGTGACGTCCTCCACTTTGCGTCCGAAGACTTCCGCCGCGGTCGCGCGGTGAATGTCTTCTCCGCGCGCAAAGGCGGCGAGAAGCCCTTCGTCGCCCGAGAGATGCGCCATGATGCGAAGTTCGATCTGCGAATAGTCGGCCGAGACGATGAAGGACCCCGGTTTCGCAATGAAGGCTTCGCGCACGCGCCGGCCCTCTTCGGTTCTCACCGGAATGTTCTGGAGATTCGGATCCACGCTCGTCAGACGCCCCGTCACGGCGGTAGCCTGCCCAAAGGTCGTGTGCACGCGCCCGTCGCGCGCGCTCACCATCTTCGGGAGCTTGTCGAGGTAGGTCCCTCGAAGCTTGGTGAGACGACGGTGTTCGAGAATGATCTTGGGGAGCGGATAGTCGTAGGCGAGTTCGGTCAACACCTCTTCGTTCGTCGAATGTCCTCCCGTCGCGGTCTTCTTCTTGGCGGGGAGGCCCATTTCCTCAAAGAGCACCTGCGAGAGCTGCATGGGGCTCGCGAGATTGAAGGGGTGACCCGCCAATTCGTGGGCCTGATTCTCGAGCTCGTCGATGCGAAGTGTAAGTTCGGCGCTCTGTTCGGCAAGGCGCTTCACGTCGATGTCGACCCCGTTTTCCTCCATTCGGTAGAGAACGCGGAGAAGCGGCCGCTCGATCGTCTGATAGATCGTCTCGAGCCGCTCGTCGTCGGCGAGCTCGCCCGCGAGCACGCTCCAGAGCGCGCGAAGGCACCCGACCTCTTCGGCCAGCAGCCGCCAGAGATGATCCCCGTCCTCAAAGAAGTCGCGCGCCGGGCGGCGCTTCGCGCCCTTTCCGAAAATCGACTCGCGCGCGGGGAGAAGACGCCCCAGCCGTCGCGCCGCGAGTTTTCCTTCGTCGTGCGGCAGATGTGCTTCGAGAACGTAGCTCATGAGCATCGTGTCGTCGAGCGTTCCGCCCACCGTGATCCCTTCGCGCCCGAGATAGTGAAGGGCCGTCTTCGCGTCGTGGATCACCTTCGGCGCGCCCGACGCAAACCACGCTCCGAAGGTCTCCACGAAGGCCGCCTTGTCGAAGAAGTCCAGGGGCAGCACGTAGTTCACAAGCGGCTGCAGCGAAAAGGCGACTCCCACCCAGTCGGCGTCGTCGGGCGTTCCTTCCCAAAGGAAGGAGAGCGCCACGGGCGACTCGCCCGTGTAGGCTTGGAGCGCTTCGAGGACCTTCCCCCAACCGTCCGGAAGGACCTTTTCGTAGAGCATTTCGTCGGGCAGTCCCGCCTCGAGGAAGGCGGACGCTTCGCGACGCGGCGCGGGCTTTGCCTCTTCGAAGGCGGTCGAAACGGCCGCGGCCTTCAAGGCGTCCTCAAGGGTCGCCTGCGCGGGCGGCGCGTCAAAGGAGAGACCTCCCGGGGCCGCGCGGTTGAGGGTCGACACCGACATTTCCCAACGGCGCGCAAAGGCGGCGGTCGCCTCCGGATCGGCGGGCTTCACAAGGAGTTCGCGGACGTCCTCGACGCCCGGCACCTCGCAGTCGCACTTGATCGTGACGAGCGCGCGGGCGTCTTCGAGGAAGGGCAACCCCGCGCGGAGGTTTTCGCCGATCTTTCCCTTCACGTTCGGGGCGTTCGCGACGACGCCGTCAAGCGACCCGTACTCGGCGATCCACTTCGCCGCCGTCTTCGGGCCGCACTTTTCGATTCCGGGCACGTTGTCGACCTTGTCGCCCATGAGCGCAAGGTAGTCGATGATGCGCTCGGGGTAGACCCCGTACTTCTCCATTACGCCCTCGCGGTCGTAGAACTTGTTGTTCATCGTGTTGAGAAGGACGGTACGGTCGTTGACGAGCTGCGCCATGTCCTTGTCGCCCGTCGCAATGACGGCGTCAAGGCCCAGGGCTTCGGCGCGCTTTGCGAGCGTCGCGATCACGTCGTCGGCTTCGACGCCCGAAACCGAGAGGATCGGCCAGCCGAGCTTCTCGACGATTTCGCGAAGCGGCCCGATCTGCACGCGCAGATCGTCGGGCATGGGCGGACGGTTCGCCTTGTATTCGGGGAAACGTTCGTGGCGGAAATTGCGCCCGGGCGCATCGAAGACGATCGCCGCGTAGTCGGGCTTCGTGAGGCTCCATACCTTGCCGAGCATCCCGAGAAAACCCTTCATGGCTCCGGTCGGCTCGTTCGAGCTCGTACGCAGGTCGGGGAGACCGTGATAGGCGCGAAAGAGGTAGTTGGAGCCGTCGATCAAGAGAATCTTTGCCATGTTTTCCTTGTTGACCGGAAATCGCGATGGCGAAAGTATAGCGGGAAGCGCCCGTCCCTCCCCGCGCGGCAATGTTTTCTCACTCGGAAAACACGCTTTGCCGAACCGTCCGCGGGCCCGCCGTGGCAAAATAGAAGTGGGTTCCGGCCTTTCCGGCCGGTCAGCATCCCCTTTCACAAAAAAGAGAAAATCCATGCGCAAGATTTGGTGCACACTCCTCATGCTCGGCTCCTTCGCGGCGACCGTGAACGCCGCTCCGCTCGACGCCCCGCCTCCCTATGCGGGCGACAGCGAAACGGTGCGCGAAACGTTGCCGCCGCCCAAGGTCGTGCTCGAAAAGAAGTCTCCCGAAGAGGGCATGTCGCTCGCTCCTTCGGAAGAGGACATCCGCAAGGCTCGGGAAGACCGGGAAAAGGGCGTCGTCCCGAAGGTCCCCGAAAAGCGCACGAAGATCGAGGCGGTGCGCGACCAGGACAACCGCGTTACCGAATACGTGGTGACGCCGGGATCGACGCAAATTCCCTACACGATGGAAAACCGCGCCGAACGGCCCATCGACACGAGCCCGGGCGGGAACTCCCAAGGCACGCTCGGGACGCCGAAGTTCCTGCAGTTCGGTTGGTAATCCCGAATCCCCTTCGTTTCCGGCCGCCGGAATCCCGGCGGCCTTTTCCGTTCATTCTTCGCATTTTTTCGTCATGGCCCTTCCCGCCTCCCAAGGTCTCGTCTGGTTTCGCGAAGCCCTTCGGGCGCTCAAAAACCAACCCGTCGCCCTCTCCGGGATCGTCGTCTTCAACCTCCTCATGATGGGGATTCTCTCGAGCCTCCCCATTGTGGGACTCGTGCTTGCGTCGCTCTGGATGCCGTTCGGCGTCGTGCTCACGGCCGAAGGCGCGCGCGACGCGCTCGACGGACGCATTCCCCGCTACACGCCCTTGAAGGAAGCCTGGGCGAACCGCACGGGCCGCCTCGGACTCTTTACGGTCGGCATCGTTTCGGCCGTCGCCATGGAAATCATTTCGGCCGTCTTCGCCCTTCTCGGGCGCGATCAGATCGCCGCCTGGGTGATCGACGAACAGGGGATCTCCATCGAGAGCGTTCTTGCGAACTTTCCGACGACGGCGGCCCTCGTCGCCCTTTTGCTCAACGTCCTTCTCTGGATGGCCACCACCTTCCCGCCGCTTCTCATTCACCGCGCGGGACAGGCGCCCATGCAGAGCATCTTCTATTCCTTCTTCGGAATCCTCAAGAACTGGGCGTCCGTCCTCGCCTTCGTTCTGGTGCTCGGGCTTCTCACCGCCGCCCTCTCGGCCGTGAGCGTCATGATCTCGATTGCGATGGGGATTCCCTCGGCCTGGGGCTACTTCACGCCCTTCATCGTCGTCTTCCTCACGTCCATCGCGCAGGCGGGCGTCTGGTCGATGTACCGGGACATCTTCCAAGGAAGCCGCTGAGCCGGATTTTCACTCACTCGAAAGGGGCGCCGCGGCGCCCCTTTTTGCCGTTTGTACGTCTCAGTCCGGAGGCAACATGGCGAGGTCGAAGAGAAGCGGCTGCCGCTCGTCCACGGGCGTGCTCACCGTGAGCCCGAGAAGCCGCACGCCGCGCTCGGGGATCGTCGCGCCGTCAAGGAGTGCGTCGGCAAGCCGCAGGATCTGCCTTCGGTCCGTGATCGCCGTCCCGACCGAAATGCTCCGCGTTCTCGTCGTGAAGTCGTAGTGGCGAATTTTGAGCGTGAGGGTCGAACCGCGGAAACCGGAGCGGGCAAGCCGCCCCTCGAGTTCTTCCGCAAGGCGCCGCAGGGCGTCCTCGAGGAGCGCCCTGTGGCGAATGTCCTCTTCGAACGTCTCTTCGCAGCCCACGCTCTTTCGAATGCGCTCGGCGCGCACCGGACGGTTGTCGATCCCGCGGGAGAATTGATATAGGATGCTCCCCATTTCACCGAAGTGAGCGATCAATTCATTTAGAGACAACGCTCGGATTTTGGGAGCGGAATCGAGTCCCAGTTCATGGAGGCGCTTCGCCGTCGCGGGGCCGACGCCCCAGAAGGCTTCGACGGGCAGCTGGTCGATGAAGGAGAGCGCCCGGTCCGGGTGAATCGTGCAGAGGCCGTCGGGCTTTCGCCAGTCGGACGCGACCTTCGCGAGAAACTTGTTGTAGGAGACGCCCGCGCTCGCGACGAGATGCAGTTCCGTTCGGATCGCCTTTTTGATGGCTTTGGCCACCTCCACGCCGAGCGCAAGGTCCGCCTTGTTTTCCGTGACGTCGAGAAAGGCCTCGTCGATCGAAATGGGTTCGATCACGTCGGTAAAACGTCGGAAAATCTCGTGAATCTCGGCCGACACGGCCTTGTAGTGGCTCATGCGTCCTTCGACGAAGATGAGGTCGGGGCATAGCTGTCGCGCGCGCGAAGAGGGCATCGCGCTTCGCACGCCGAACTGCCGCGCCTCGTAGCTTGCCGTTGCCACGACGCCGCGCCCGTCGGCGTGTCCGACCGCGATGGGACGCCCGCGCAGCTCCGGCCGGTCGCGTTGCTCGACCGACGCGTAGAAGGCGTCCATGTCGACGTGCACGATTTTGCGGTGCGTGTCGTTGCGAAAAAGAGGCGTCTCGGTTGGCATCCGGCGGGAAAAGGACGGAAAGATGTGAGGAATCTATCCATCGTAGCAGAAGACGGGCATAATCGATTACATCACGAATCCCGCGCACGCCATGACCTTCGTCCCCTCCGACCGCATCCGCCGAACTTTCACTGCGGCGTTTCTTCTCACCCTTGCCCTTGCGCTCGGTGCGGCACATGCCGCCTCGCCCACGACAGTGCGCATCGGACTTCTCAACTTCGAGTCGGAAACCTCGTACCTGAGCCGCCGAGACAACGTGCAGCGGACAATGGTGGAGTATTTGCAGGAGAAGATTCCGGAACTGCGCATCGAACCTCATTACTACACGACGGAGGAACTCACGCGCGCGATCGAGCGGCGGGAAGTCGAATTCTTCCTGGGAAGTTCGGGCTTTTACGTAACGATGCTCCAGAAGGGCGTGCGCGACGTAGCGACCCTCATTTCCCCCAACTTTCCCGATCCGAATCAGGTGGTGGCGGGCGCGATCTTCGTGCGCGCGGACCGAAAGGACCTCACCGACCTCGCGTCGCTCGAAGACAAGACCGCGGTCTCGACCCATCCGCTCAATTTCATGACCTACCAGATCAACCTCGGCGAAATCGCCAAGGCAGGCTACGACCCCGACCGCTTCTTTCGCGAGACGATCTTCACGAACAACCGCCCCGTGGAAGTGATGCGGGCGGTGCTCGAAGGCCGCGCCGACGTGGGGTTCCTGCGCGCCTGCATGGTCGAGGGGATTTCCGAACGTCACCCCGAGTTTCAGGGAAAATTCCGCTTCATCAACCGCCGCTCCGGCCCCCGGGAAGAACGCCTCGGGTGCCGCTATTCGACGAGTGCCTATCCGGGCTGGACCATGGCGGTCGTCCCCCATACGCCCGCCGCCATCACGCACCGCGTCGCCCTCGCGCTCCTTTCGATGAAGCCCGACGAGACGCCCGCAGGCTACAGTTGGTCGCTCGCCACGAACTTCGAAGACATCAACAAGCTCTTTCGCACGCTGCGCGTCGGTCCCTACGAATATCTGAGGCACTGGACCGTACGCCGCGTATTCGAGGAATTCTGGCCCGTCCTTCTCTTCCTTCTCGGCGTCTTCTCGACCTGGGTGCTCCACTGGTGGCGCGTCGAAAAGCTCGTTGTTCGCCGCACGCGCCAACTCGAAGCCTCGATCGAACGCGAACGCGAAACCGAAGAGACCGCCCGCAAGCTTACGGGACGGCTTGACGCGCTGCAGCGAACGAGAACGGTCGAGCAGCTCTCGAGCATCTTCGCGCACGACCTCGGACAGCCACTTTCCGCGATGCGCTACGCACTGCGCGGACTTGAAACGCTTCTGCGGCGCTCCAAGACAGGCGAAGCGCGCGAGGGCGACGACGAACGCATCGCCGAGTGTCTCAAAACGCTTCGTGCGCAGCTCGGGCGTTCGGCCGACATGATCGAGCGCGTACGCTCCTACGCGAAACGCCGCGACGGTCGGGAAAATCCGGTCGACTTGAAGAAAGTCGCCCGAGAAGTCGTAAACGAGGTCGGACAGTCGAAGTCAAGCCGCACGGCCGTGACGCTCGAACTCCCCGAAGAGGAAACCGTGGTGGAGGGAAACGGACTCGAACTCTTCCTTCTTCTCCTCAACCTTCTCAAAAACGCCCAACGGGCGACGGAGGAGGCGAAGGCGTCGAGCCCGGTTCGGGTGCGCCTCATTCGAACTTCCGAAAAAATTCGCCTCACGGTCGAAAACGACGGGCGCCCTCTCTCCGAGGAAGAGGTCGCCAAGCTCGGCACGCCCTTCTCGACAACGAGCGAAGACGGCTTGGGCCTGGGGCTTGTCATCGTACAATCCATTGCCGAAGCGCACCGCGCCAAGCTTCTCTACCGCGCCCGCGAGGCGGGCGGCTTGTCGGTGAGCCTCGATTTTCCGCCCTTTGCCCGCAGCGCCCCTGAAACCGAACCTTCCGAAGGACACGAAGAATGACCACGCCTCCGCAAGACGCCCTCATCCGCATCGTCGACGACGAAAGCGACGTGTGCGAAGCCCTTTCCCTCATGCTCGACATCGAAGGCTGGCGCACGAAGGTCTATCGCCGCGCCCTCGATTTTCTCGTTGAAGACGATCCCAGGGTGCCGGGCTGCCTCCTTCTGGACGTTCGGATGCCCAACATGACGGGATTGGAACTTCAGGAAGAAATGCGGAAGCGAAACCTCAAGCTTCCGATCGTCTTCATCACGGGGCACGCCGACATCGACGTCGCGATCGCTTCGCTCAAACGCGGGGCGCTCGACTTCCTTCTGAAGCCCGTCGACGACCAGAAGCTCCTTGACGCGATCGATCAGGCCGTGAAGGTCGACCGTCAGCGCCGCGCGGGACTCACCGGGGGCGACGCCGTGCGCGACGGCTTTCAGAAACTCTCCGCGCGCGAGCGCGAGATCCTCGCCCTCTTTCTCTCCGGCCTCAACGACCGTGCGGTGGCGGAGCGCCTCACGCTCTCCGAGCGTACCGTGCAGGGGCACCGAGCGAAGATCTACGCGAAGTTCGGACTGCACACCGCCAAGGAACTCGAAGCGATCTTGCACGAACTCGAACCACTTCTCCGGGAGGCGCCTCTCTGACTTCGGGGCGTCTTTTTCCGAGAAAATGACGAATTCTTGACGGTCCGCAAATTACGCGCGTAAGAACGTCCGCAAAAATGACACTCGAAATCAAGGGGCGGTGCCGCAACGCCGCCTCGTCGAGAGTCACAGCAAAGGAGATGTTCTTATGTCCACCGTCAACCGTCGCAGCTTTCTGAAGGTTGCCGCCGGCGTCGCCGCCGGCAGCGTCGCCGGCCTGAGCCACGCCATGGGCTCCGAAGGCGTCAAGTGGGATGAAACCCACGAAGTCATCGTCATCGGCGCGGGCGGCGCCGGCATGGCCGCCGCCGTCAAGGCCGCCCAAACGGGCGCCAAGGACGTCGTCGTCTACGAAAAGATGCCGTTCACGGGCGGCAACACCCTCGTTTCCCAGGGCTTCATCAATGCGGCCGACCCGGTCCGTCAGCCCCGTCAGGGCATCAAGGACAGCCCGGAAAACCACATGAAGCAGACGCTTGCCGCAGGCGACTTCCGAGGCGACCCCGAACGCGTTCGCGTTCTCTGCGAAAACGCCTACGGCGCCATCACTTGGCTCGAAAGCCTCGGCATGAAGTTCAAGGACAACGTCATCCAGATCTTCGGCGCCCTCTATCCGCGCTCCCACATTCCCGCCCTCCCGAAGGGACAGGGCTACGGCACGGTTCTGACGAAGGCCGCCAACGACTTGGGCGTCAAGGTCGTCACGGGCTGGGGCCTCGTCGAAATCGTCCGCGAAAAGCCCTTTGAAGGCGACGTCGTGGGCGTGGTCATTGAAAACGCCAAGAAGGAACGCCGCATGATCCGCGCCAAGCGCGGGGTCGTGCTCGCCGCGGGCGGCTTCTCCGCCAACGCCTATCTGCGCGAACTCCACGATCCGCGCGTCAAGGGTCTCGGCACCGACAACCTGCCGGGCGCCACGGGCGAAGCCGCGATGGCCGCCGTACGCGTGGGCGGCTACCTGGTCGGCATGGACTTCATCCAGTCCACCCCGGGGGCTCCCGCCGGCAAGAAGATGAAGCTCCTCCTCAACTTCAACGTGAACGGTTCGATCTACGTCGACAAACGCGGCAACCGCATCGTCAACGAAGGCGAACGCCGCGACGTGATCCGCGACGCCGTGCTCTCGACGCCGGAACGCTATGCCTACACGGTGTGCGACAACGAAAACTTCATGTCCTACGACGAAGTGAACCGCAACGCCATCATGAAGGGCATCGAAATCAACGAAGCCTGGACGGCTCCGACGATCCGCGAACTCGCCCAGAAGATGGGCGTCGATCCGGACGGTCTTGAAAAGACGATCCGCCGCTACAACGACGAATTCGTGAAGAACGGCAAGGACACGGACTTCGGCAAGACCCCGGTGAACCTCACGAAGCGCATTGAAGTCGGTCCCTTCTGGGCCTGCTACACCGGCATGACCGTTCACCACACTATGGGCGGCCTCAACACCAACGTCAAGGCCCAGTGCCTTGATTGGACCGGCGCCGTGATTCCGCGTCTCTACGCCGCGGGCGAAATCACGGGCGGCATCCACGGCACGAACCGCGTGGGCGGCAACGCCGTCCTCGACTGCTTCGTTTTCGGCCAGATCGCCGGCGAAAACGCGGCTCGTGAAAAGGCCCTCTGATCGATAGGCTTTTTCTCTCTCCTTCCCTTACGGGGCATCGCTTGACCAAATCGCCTGCGCAAGCCCCATCCTAACCGCGAAGCGGTAGGGTGGGGTCGAGCAGGTCGGGAGAAGCCCTAATTTAAGGGAATTCCTTGTCTGCTAAGGAATTGTGCTAGAGTTACTCGTGCATCCAGAGACCATCAACGACAACGATGAAGATCCTAACCTCCTACTGTGTCCGCATTCAGGGCTACGGTTCCGTGCTCGATGACACGGTCGCCGTGTATCGCAAAGCGGTGGATTTCTTCATTG